>Ga0307507_10000285_pt1 | contig 100836 bp, 25 predicted proteins | sample 7_EM_MG_FD_207223 | JGI IMG/M metagenome (GOLD analysis project Ga0307507, IMG submission 207223) | Populus trichocarpa ectomycorrhiza microbial communities from riparian zone in the Pacific Northwest, United States - 7_EM | ecosystem: Host-associated > Plants > Roots > Unclassified | place... | reverse complement strand
TTCTGTTTTTGCTTTACTTTCGTTTGGCTATTCTTCTATGGTATAGAACGTTAGGGGACAACGTTCTTGGTAGGGGAGGTATGTGGTGGGGTAAAATGTCCCATGCTTAGTGTCTTGGCATTTTCCTGTATATATTGAGCCTTCGGCTTCCCTCCTTCTTGGAGATCACGAACCTACCGGAATACATTCTTTTCTTTCCTTTCTTACAGACTGCTTTACTGATTACTTTTGACTGATTATGACCGACCGACCGATAGACAGACAGACTGACTGACTGACTGACAGCATTCTGACTTCCTATCTAAGAGACACCGTACCCTTCCACACTAGAAGATGCAAATCTATAAAAAAAACTAACCTAGAGCGCCTACCTTTTCCCTATAGAAGATACTAAGATTGGCTATATTATTAGACAAACAAAGGGTATCCCGTTTAATAGACTCTTTGCTTAATAGAAGACTAGCAGCCCCTAGAGGTAGTAGTCCTACTAGGAAGTCCTTAATAACCTTAACTAAATATACCGTGACTATAACCTAGTGGCCACTAGTTAAGCTAAACTACGTGCCCTAAAGATAAGCCCTACTAAATTATTTAATAAGTTCTATATTAAATTCTAGGAATACACTAGAGTCCTTGCCTAAGACAATGCTGAAGACTAGGAAGATCTTAAAAAAGTTACTTATTGCCTTAGTTTCGCAGCCGCCAGCCACAATTATAACAATATTTATAATATGGTAGCAGCTCTATAGAAGATTAAATGACGGTTAAACTAGATTACTACTGTAAACCCCTACCTAAAGACCTACTAAACCACTAACGTCTACTACCCTAAGCAACACTACTGGTCCTAATATCGACCTCTCTATACTAATATTCCCGTAGAAGCTACTAGATAGAGAGCGTAAGCTACTCTAGAAGCTATGGCATTGCTATAGATGCCATTAAAAAGGCTGCTACAGCTATAGCCCAAACTGCCCAATAGCTAGGTTTAATAGCCACCGTCTAATACCTAGCCCTATACCTTAAACACTAAATACGGCGCTATGTGCCACTACCGTATAAGATAAAGATGCAGTAATAGCGGTAGAATTAGATATGGAAACGGAAAACGCCAAGTCCTAGCCCTAAGTCGCAGGTTAGGACGCCCTAATAATAAGGGGATCTATATATTAGCCTACTTAATAGATAACTTAGTAAAGATAAATAGACAGAAATAGATAGTTTTACCTATAATAGGAATTACTGCCAAAAAATAATATAAAAGCCGTTTTATAATTAATTGCGGAGCTACTAATAAATTTATAGATACCTAATTTATGCGTACTTATAACCTATCTACCTTACCCCTTACTAAAGCCCGCGCCCTATAACTCGCTAATAGTAGTTATACCATATAGAAGATTACCTATATGGCATAACTCTACCTAGATATAAACAGGCACCAGGAAGAACTCTAGGCCTATATTATACTACTTGCCAACTACCCTATTATCCTTAGAATAAACTAGCTTAAATAATATAACCCCGCCATTAACTAGAAAAAGAGAGAAGTAACCTTTAACTCTAAATACTGCAGAGAGACTTGCCTAGGGTATGGCCTAGCCGCCTCTACCTACTCCCTAGGATACTAACCTAAGGAACTCCTTATTACCCTACCTATAACTAACTACCACTATATAAGTACCGCGGCCTTCTACCGTATAGCATATAGGAAAGGCTAGACTGTTACCACAGCCTCCTAATTATAACTATATAAACTTAATAAAGAACAGGACCACGTCCTCTATAGTAATAGGATAGATATAGCCAACCTCCTAAAAAATAATGCCCTTATAGAACTCTACGGACTTTTACCTTTAGACTTTAAGAAGTTTATAAAGCTTAAAAAAGGATTTACTAATAAGGAACTCCGCAATCTCCTCCCTAAAAGGTACTATAACTTTATTAACGTGTGCTTATAAAAGAGTATAGATATACTCCCCCCATATTAACCTAATAACTACGCCATTAATATTAAATAAGGAAAAACCCCACCCTATAAGAGACCCTACCTAATATTAAAAGACGAACTTCTAGTTATTAAAAAGTATATTAACAAGCACCTTAACAAAGGGCTTATTTACCCTAGTATATCCCTAGCAGCCGCCCCTATCCTCCTTACCAAGAAGCCAGGAAGAGGTATTTAATTCTATGTTAACTATAGAGGACTTAACGCTATTATAATTAAAAACCAATACCCTGTACTACTTATATATAAGACTCTTAAACGGCTTAGCTAAGCCAAAATCTATACTAAGCTTAATATTATCGCCGCCTTTAACTGCCTCTAAATATGGGAAGGTAATAAATAGAAAACCATATTTATATCGCGCTTTAGCCAATTTAAATATACCATTATGCCCTTTAGCGTATATAACGGCCTAGGTAGCTTCTAAAGCTATATTAATAACGTCTTACGGGACTACCTCGACGACTTCTGCTCTGCGTACCTTAATAATATACTTATTTACAGTAATAATCCTTCTAAGTATACTGAGCATATTTAGAAGGTTCTATAGCGCCTTAGAGACATAGGACTTTATATTAATTTAAAGAAGTGCAAATTCTTAGTTATAGAAGTAAAATACCTTAGACTATTATTACTACTAAGGGTATCTATATAGACCCTAAGAAGGTATAAATAATTACCAAATAGCAAACTCCTAACTGCATTAAGAATATATAAGCCTTCCCTAGTCTCGCTAACTTCTATTAGAAATTTATACATAACTTCTTAGGCGTTATAGCACCACTTATAGCAATAATGCAAATAAAGGGTCTTCCTATAAAAGAAAGAAAAATATATCTACGTTTTACCTAGACGCCTAAATACGAGAAGGCGTTTTGAAACCTTAAAAATGCTTTCACTAAAGTACCTATTTTAGCTTATTTTATACTAGGACGGCAACTCTACCTTAAAACTAACTCCTTAGACCACGTTAACGCAGGCGTCCTTTCCTAGATAAATAAATAACGGCCTCTTCTACCTAGTCGCATTTTACTTGTCTAAGCTTATACTATAAGAGTATAACTATAAGATCTATAATAAAGAACTTCTCGCAATTATATAAGCGTTTAAAGAATTCTAAGTAGAACTTTCCTTAGTAGAACCTAACTAGCCAACTAAAATCCTTACAGATTATTGTAACCTTAAGTACTTTATAACCATAAAGCAACTAAATTAATGCCAAGCACGCTAAAATGAATTTCTTTCTAGTTTTAACTTTAAAATTATATATAGGCTAAGAGTATAAGGTACTAAGCCTAATAGCCTAACACGCCGTTTATAAGACCTTCCTTAGTTAGAAGATAACCCTTATAATTAATTCCAATAATAAACAATCCTAAAAGCACGAAACTTAGCCCTAGGTATATTACCCAAGACAGAACTAACCACCTCTCAGCTTCATACCATAGAACTAGAATTACTCCCCAAAATTAACAAGCTTATTACCGTAGTATATAACACCTCTATCGACCTATTACTACATTAACTAATTACTATAAAGACCGCTAGTATCCATACGCTGCCTACTAACCTTTAAAGCTTAGGCCAGATTAATATAGCAGCCTTAAAAGTAAAAGGGAATAGGCTCTATTATAGAGGCCATCTATTTATCCCTAACTTAGAAGACCTATAACGGTAACTAATCTAAATAGCCTATAACCTCCGGTTAAGCGGCTACCTAGGCAAGGGAGAAACCTATAAGCTCCTTAGCTAATACTACTTCTAGCCTAAAATAATAGACTTAGTTAAACGCTTTGTAAGCGCCTACTACGGCTATAAGTATGCTAAAGCATTTTATACAAAGTACTAAGGACTACTATATCCTTTACTAATACCTATACGCCAATAGGTAGATATCGCCATAGATTTCGTTATTAACCTACCACCTTATAAATAACATAGCCGAATCTATAAGAATATCCTTATAATAATATACCAACTTATAAAAGAACGACACTACATGCCAACCGAAGGCGTAGCTATAAGCGACGTTACTAACGCCTTCCTCCACAAAGTCTACTAACTATATAGGTTACCCAACTCTATCACGTCTAACCAAGGTACGTAGTTTAATTCTAACGTATAGAGGCGGATCTGCCAACGCCTTAGTATCTCCGTTAAAATATCTATATCCTTTTACTACAAAACTGCTAAATAACCAGAAAACGCTAACGCTAGCATAAAGGCGTACTTATAACAGGTAGTCGCCTATAGTTAGGATAACTAGGTAGACTACCTTCTGCTAGGTAAATTCGCAGCAAATAACTACGTCTTAGCCACTATAGGACTTACCCCATTCTTCGCGAATAAAGGTTATCACCTATAATCTGGTATAGAGCCACCAGAGCCTATTAATAAGAAACTGCCATATAGAAAACGCCTTAAGATACTACTTACCAATTAATATGCAGACTATATAAAAGATCTACTTAACTACTATAAAGGAGAGATGGCCTAGGCCCAAGCGAAATAAGCTTACTTCGCCAACTGTTATAGAGCACCACTACCTAAGATGCGTGTTAGCAACTAGGTATAGTTAAATATATACAATATCTCCACGCAGAGGCCTATAAAGTCACTTAATTATAAGAACCTTGGCCCCTACTAGATTAAATAAGTTATTAATAGGGGAGCCGTATATAAACTGGAGCTTCCGCCCGCCTTAGCTACCCATAGAGTATAGCCTATATTTTACCTATGGCTACTATACCTTTACTAACCTAACCCTCTACCAGGATAAATATAGCCTAAACCCCTACTAGTACTAATTTAAGATAAGAATAAAGATAAGAACTATAAGGAGTGGACCATTAAACAAATTATTAACTCTAAATACTTTAGTAAAGGTAGAGGACGGCGGCTCCACTATAAAGCTACCTATATAGGATTTAACATAGATTAGCTAGAATAGTAACTATAGGAAGACTTTAAGAATGCAAAGGACCTAATTAGCAATTTCTACTATATAAACCCATAGAAACCAGGCCTAAGCAAAGATTTCGTGCCTAATCCTCTATAGGAGCCCTTATAGAGTTAAACCGTTATATATCGCCACGTAAGGGTAAATTGCCGTTAAATTACCGCAGATTGCCGTAAAGTGCGATTACGTAACTGGAAAACTTTAAAATGTCCAGGAACTTTGACCAGAGGTTAAAGTTATCTAATTAGTTAGATTCTAGACGCTAAGGAGAAACTAGCTAATTAGGATTTTCCATCCCCAAAATAGAAAATCGCTATTAGCTCGCCTACTACTAGCGCCTTAGCGACCCCACTTATACCTTACTAATAACCCCTAAGTCCTAAGTCAAAAGCATCTATATAAGCCTATTACACCTATAACAATATTTCTTCTTCTTTTCTATACCCTAAGCGTTCCCCCTATATATATATAGTAACCACAGCGTCACCGGAGCTCCGCCTTAATAGGAGGGGGGGTAGTATTACGGAACCCGACCGCAGGGGCCTCTATAGGAGAGCCCCGTGCTCTTGTGTATACCTCGCGTACAGCTTATGTTAGCTACGCGTGGGTATATTACCTCCTTACGCCCTCGACCCTTACGATCGATCGCGTAACGTCTTGTATACTCCTCGAATATATACGTTTAGCTGCCATTGACCCCGTCCCGTGACAAGGATATAGTAAAGGCGGAATTGCTAAGTATAGCCTATATTACCTACCTCTGCTAGTTAAAAACTAAACCCTATAAATCCTATAGAGAGGACTTTAAAGATCTAAAGCTACGTAATTAATACCGTAGAGTAAAACACCTAGACCTATAGAAGGAATTAATGGGAATAAAGCCTTAGCTAGTAAAGCCTTAATTAGCAAAGCCTTAGTTATTAAGATATATATACCTAAAACAATTTAGCCTTTTATTTACTAATATTACCTTACTAATTAGCAACACCTAGTCCATTCTTATCCTCTATTTAGCAAAAGCGTTAACTAAGCCTATTAACTACCTTAGGCGGTTACGCCACTTATACTAGCGATTAAGCCTATAATATCGCTCTGTAAGAGCTCTGTGACCTAGCCTTAATACTATATAGCAGTTATTACGATTAACTGATAACTCTTAACTATACTTAAGGCGGCTAGAGCGTAAATAGTCTTAATATAGTTACTTAAGTTACAAAACGCCCAAAATATAATAATAATTGTAAGTAGATTACTAATATATAATACGCTATAGCTAACCTAATAGTACCCTATAAATCCTTGCCAATTTAAGATGCCTAGACCCAGAAATACTTAAATTTAAAAGTATTAAATATACCTGCTTTCCTAATGGATAGTTAATCTACCACTTACCTGGGGGGACTTAGTTAAGATACTTAGGTTATCCTTAATATAAATGTTTATATAATAGATCTAAATAATTTCTCTAGTCTCCTGGAAGAAACCATATTACTATATAGAGAAAATAGGTTATATATAGTCTCTATTACGCCGTAACTTCTTGCCAATTTCTTACTTATAAAGTTTAATCCTTTAGAGAGCGTCCTGTTTAAACTTCTATAAAAAAGGGAGTATGGACTTCTAACAATCTATTTAAGCGATAAAAATATAGTGTCATTTTTAAGCGACTTGGGCTTAAAGCTACTAAAGTACTCTCTAAGTTCTGCTGCGGCGGAAAAACCGCACTAAAGGATTATTAAAAAGTATATATCTTCTGCCTACCCTAATGATAGCCTAACTCTATTTCTCTAGACCTATACTAATTGAGTTATATAGAGGTGCTTATACTGCCCTAATACTGCTTTATTTCTAAATAAAGACTATAAGGATATCTTTATCCGTAACTAATGTATTATTGCCAACCGTAGTATTCTTGTCTATATTAACCTCTTATTTACACTATATATTGCTTAGTAAAAAATATATTGCTATAAGCTATAGAGAGTATTACTATTTTAAAGGCCTTTTACTCCAGCTTAGTATTAGAGAAATTCTAAATCCTATACGCCACCTCTTCTATTAATATTATTTATATATAATAAGAGCGCCAAACGTCTTTAGCCGCCTACTACTCTAGGGATTTCGCCTAAAGTTTTTAGGGAGATTGGTTTTAGGATTTATAGCTATATAAGGAAGCGCTTATAGGACTATATAGGAAGCAGATGCCGTTTGCTAGCCTTATAGGCCTAATAGTCGACCTATAGATGCTTCTATACGTAAAGCTTTTCCGCTTACTTATATTATGTCTACTTCTTATAGAGTTAATTAAATATAACAAAACTGCGCTAATAACAATGGCTTGGAAGTTGGTAGGTAAAATATAATAGGAAATAAGTAGCGATAAAAAAAACCGTGAAAATAATTTAATGCCTAACCTCCTTATTCCCGTTTTAGAAGGTGGGGCAATCTACTAAGGTAGTACCCCTCCACGCCCTCTGACTAGTTGCTATTACGTTATTACTACTACTAGCTACTTTAGCCCACTAGAAGTACAAAAGATGCTATAACTCTCTTTTAAAATTACGTTTATTTGACTCTATTAAGGCAATAGTTCCTCGCTTTATATTGCTATAACTTTATAGTTTAAAGTCTTAGCCCCCCTTACTTAGCTTTCTAAACTACTAACTCGCTGGGTATAAGTGCGTAGAAACTTTTTCTTTAGCCTAAGCTAGCTACTGGATCGGTTAACTAAGTTGTTTTTATAACTCCCGTATAAGGCTTATTACGGCAATTGTACTTAATATAAACTGCTTATACTTCGCCTTGATTTTTAATATAGAGGATAGGGATATTACAGGGTACCTAACCATTATATATAAGTCTAGCCTATAGTTAAAATAACAACTATAATTTAAATATTAAGGTGTAGTACGTATATATTACCTAGTTGCATAACTAAGGTTACTATTTCTCCTATCTGCCGTTCCTGGGTGCATTTGCCAATATTTATAGTATAAGTTGCTTTATTACCCAGAAAGGCTATATACTATATTAAAGAGACACTAGGAGTACGTTCTTTGTCTATTACTATTTTGCTAAATTCTATAGGAAAGTCCTAAGGCGTATATTTAGTAATGTAGATTAATTTTTAGGCCTAAAAGAGTATAGAACGGACAACCTATAAATATATCAGTTTTCTATTTTATTAATTTTAAGAGTATTAAAACTCTTATATTGTTAATAATAATATTCTCCCTAATTATATCGCTTTTAAATATATTCTTAATGACCCCTTTTAAGCAAAGAGCGCCTTCGGATTGTAAAGTATATATAGCCTTATTTAGATTAGCTAGGAGAAAGAGCGTCCGTCCAATTGTTTGTATTTATATACTTTAGGTATCCATTCTTTAACCGTTAATCTACTAATACTAGTTGGAGAGTAAGGAGCTATTTTAATAGGGTATAGTTAGGTTATATATAATATTGGAGCAGTTTTCCAAAAGCCATAAAATTTTAATATAACCCTTCCGTTCTATAAAAGCGTAGGAAGAGATAGTTAGAGGATAAGACATTGCTGCGGAAGGCATATTATATAATTACTTTTCTTTATTAAATGTAAAAGGACTATATATAGCCTCTATGACCTAATAGCAGATAGAGAAAAAAAAAGGAAAGAGAAGGAATAAAGGATAAGAAGTAGGATAGAAAGGAAAAGTATTTTCTAAATAAACCCATATTTAAAGTTTCTCAAAGGAAATAAGGTGTTACGGTACTGCAATAAAGTAGACTAAATAACTACGTTATGGTATAAAGAGGAGAAGAGGCGAAAGGGGTATTGTATATAAGTAGTAGGGCCAGGCGCCAAGGCGCTAGTGGTGGGCTAGCCAACTGTAGGAAATAGTACGAGACAGTATAAAACAGTATATGACAGGTTAGTGCCGTAACAGTACTCCCCTTCCCTAGAAGGTTTGGTCCCCAAATTAAATAAGTAACTCTAAAATAGAATATTATGATACTAGCAAACTGCTATTAGATTACCGTTAGATTGCTATTAAGTAATAGCAAATTGCGGTTATATAGCCAGTGGCTATGGTATTAGTGGAAAACGGTGGATTTAGTAAGCAAAGATATCAGTTTCGCTTACCGCTTTTAGCCAAGCTAATAACCGGCTAGCTTAATAAATAGCGTTGGTAGAACTCCATACCGCTACCTAAACCAACTAGGTGTGGCGCTCTTGGCAAGAATCTAACTAATTAGATAACTTTAACCGGCGGTTAAAGTTCCCTAAGATTTTAACTTTTCTAAATTATTATGGTCGTCGTCCATGGCCTTGGCGTGGCGAGTCTCTCTTATCTCGTACCTAGTCTAGGGGTCTAGGCTTCTTAGGGTATTGTTTATAGAACTTTAGTAGTGCGCGCTTGCACCCTTTTAGGGACTTCTTGGGTTCCTAGGTTTTCTTATTATAATACTTCCACTTAATATAGTACGTTAAGCCATGCTCGTCCCTTTATTTACTATATATATTAAGAATTTTTTTAAATTCCCACTTGTCCGTGATATTGCTATTATTATCTCTTTCGGCTATCCTACCTGTGATATTGTAACGTTCCTTTTTATTAATGCGTACTTGGCTGGGGATCTCCTTAAGGAACTAGAGGCGGACTTTTAATATATAAAAAGACTTGTTAACACAAATATGGTCTAGGAGGTCCACTATAATTGCCCCTTTATAGGCAGCTAAGACGGGCCAGGGTCCATTCTAGTTGTTATCCCATTTTCTTTTAGGCTGGTTGGTCTTTATATTTTTAAGGCTAACTATAACTATATTATCCTTTTTAAATATTATACCTTTATCCCGTTTCGTATTGGCGTTATCTTTATAGTGTTGCTGGGAGATATAAGCTAGAGCTTTAAGCTGAGTTAGGATACGCTTAAAGCGGTTAGCAATAGTATTAGCTTATAGGTACTCTTTCTTTGCGTATATAGATAGAGCTGATGGCTAGGGGCCCACTAGTTTAATACCCAGACATAGGTTATAGCCGTAGTTAGTAAAGAATGGTAAGATTTCCGTGGTCTTGTTAACTTAGTTATTTATAGCAAACTTAGCAAGGGGGAGCCAATCTACCTAATTATCTTAGGTGAAGCTTACGAAAGCGCGTAGGTACTTATTTATTGCTGCGTTAATAATCTTAGTCTAACTATCTATTTTAGGGTGCCATGTGGAACTAGGATTTAGGGTTACTTTTAGGCACTAGTTTAGGCGGCGCTAGAAGTTAAAGATAAATAAAAACCCTTTATTGGAAACAATAGTACTTAGGGCGCCGTGTAACTTATAAATAGTATAGGTAAATGCTTTAATAAGCTCCTTAGTGTCTAGGCTAGTAATAGGAATAAAGTATCTTATCTTTATTAGGCGATTAACAACAATAAAGATATATCTATATATTTTGCCGTTGTAAAGGCACTTAGGTAGGTCAACGATGTAGTTAATAGAGATATTGGTCTATAGGCAGACTGATAGTTCTAGTGGTTTTAGGAAACTAGGCGGTGCTAAGCGTGGGGTCTTTATGCGAAAGTAGAGAGCGTAGTCTTTTATAAAGGTAGCTATGAACTGTGAAATACCTAGCTATTAATAGGTTTAACTAAGGAGGTTTAGGGTCTTAACGCGGCCTAGGTAGCCTACAGGACCTAAATTATATATATAGTGTACAACTTTTAGTTAGAGTTTAGGTAAATTGGGGATAAATACTTGGTTTCTATAGTAGATTAGGCCGTTAATAATTAAGTATTCGGATTTATTATAGCGGAGCGACTTCCTAATCTGCTTGGGCTAGCAGCGTACCTTATAGCCTTCCTATTCTTATAGCGCGGCTAATATATCTCTAGCTAGTTCGTTCTCTTTATAGGCATTCTTAATAAGCTCCTTAAGGGGTTTTTTCTTAGGCTCTAAGTTTATTACTATAATAAAGTCCTTAATGCTTTGGTTTTGGGATTTGCTTAATAGCTCGTCTAAGATAGTAGGGTTGACTTTTTTTGGTAGTAAGACAACGCGGTCTTTGTGTCATAGGCGTTTGTTACTAGCATTAGCAGGTACTACGCCTAGGAGGCGGCTAAGAGCGTCTGGAATTGTAGCTTTAGTGCTAGGCCTATAGGTAATAACAAAGTTAAACTAAGAGAGGAACTCAGCTTAATGGACTTGGCGCTAGTTTAGTTGTTTTATTATTATAAAGGTCTGGAGGTTCTTATAGTCTATAATAATCTTAAATAGTTGCTTGGTTCCTTATAGTTTGGGGCGCTATTCTTCTAGTGCTTTTATAATTGCTAGGAGCTCCTTATTATATATCTTATAGTTATATTTAGGGGTGGAGTGCTTAGCGGAGAAGAACGTAACTAGCTTAAGTTTGCCATCTTCGCCAGCCTAATAGAGCACTCCTCCTAAAGCCTAGTTTAAGGCGTCTGTCTCTACTACGGTCTTCTTTATATAGTTATAGTACGCTAAGACCAGTGCTGTGGTAAATGCTATTTTTAGGGTCTGGAACGCCTATACTTAATTAGGGCTCTATAACTAGTTAGTGCTTTTCTTTAGTAGCCTAGTTATAGGCTCAACTACCTTAGAATAGCCTTAGATAAATTATTAGTAGAAGTTCGCAAAGCTAAAAAATTGCTGTAGTTCCTTAACTAATATTAGGTCCTTCTATTCCTATAGGGCCTATACCTTCTTAGGGTCTATAGTTATGCCATTAGTTAAAATAATTAAGCTAAGGTATTTTGTTTTTGTAGCGTAGAACTTAAACTTATTAATATTAATCTAAAGTCCAGCATTACTAAGTCTCTAGATGATTTCATTTATATATTTTATATACTTAGCACGTGTTTTTAAGAAGACAAGGACGTTATTAAGGTACGCAGTATAGTAGTCGTTAAGGGCGTTATATAAAACATAGTTAATATAGTTCTAGAACATAGTAGGCGTGTTATAAAGACTAAATGGTATAACTAGCATCTTATAGAGTCCAAACCGGGTAATAAATACTATAAGCCACTTATAGTCTTCCGTAATCCAGATCCAGTTAAACGCAGCAATTATATTAAGCTTAGTAAAGTACTTCCTCTATTATATAGTTGCCTTCTACTAGCTGGCAAAAAGACCTTTTTAATAGGTTTAGTACTTCTACTAGGCCTATAGGCAGTTCTTTAAGCAGCTATTAGTATTCTTCTTATTTAACCAGTTCTACTAGCTCCGCTATATAGATCCTTATTACTTTTATGTCTTTTTATTTACAGAACTAGGTAAAATTAATAGTATAGGTATATCTAATATTATTTAGATTGGGGTATGTCTGGTTCTCTAGTGCTACAGCTAGGCTAGCACAGTTCGGTTAGCCCAGGAGGGCGGAAACAAGGCGGCGGCCCTGTATGGTACGCGCGGGAGATGGGTATAAGGTTAGGCGTTACGGGGAGAAGGTCTTAATTGCTTTAGTTTTAGTCTTAGCTATAACGCTTTTAGCTATTATACGTGCGGTTGCATATGCGTATGGCAGATAACTTAAAGTTGGGCGTTTTATTAGCTATCCTAGGTTAAGCGGATATATGTAGGGGACTTATAGTTCTAGCAGTGTTTGTTTTTTTAAGAATAGGGTAGTAGTCTAGTTTTCTAGAATCTCCGCTTTATTTACTACGTATATTGGCTTACTAGTATTAGGCACCTCTTTTACTATCAGCTAACGGTATCTAAGCGTTGGCCGTGCAATGCGTCTGTATAGTACTACTCGGTTATAGTTAGGGATGTGCTATAGAAGACAGTTATAGGCGTAGTAATTAGAGTTAAATTTAAGCTTTAGAATAGGGAAGTCTAGTCTTAGGTTATGCTTTTTAAGCTAGGGCATTTTAAGAATTACTAGTATTAAGGGTAATAACTTTATAACGTAGAAAAGTATAGATTCTATATAGTAGCCAGTTGTCATTTTTGTTGTAAAGTAATGGATAATAAAGCTAGATAGGAGTCTATTAGTAGGGCGGAGTAGTTTTAAGACTAGGAGTTTTTTTATTATAACATTATACTTTTTTATAAGTGAGTCTTTGTCTATAAACGCTAGTGCTGTACTACCACTGTTAATAAGGCTTACTATTTTAATAAAAGCTTTTGGGAGTAAGTTGCGTAGTAAGGAGGGGTAGATCTAAATAAGAATGGCATTTCTATTATTATTTACTATTTTAAGGTTAAGTAGTAGCTGGCTTAGAACAAGGTCTAACTAATCTAATAATATAGATCTAATCCTTTTATCCTCCTCCCTATATAGTTCTAACCCTTAGAGGCGACTTAGTCCAAAAATTAGTCTTTTAATAACTGGATTATAGGGCTTAGCTAATGGCTATAGTCTTAGCTAGTATGTCCTAACGTGTTAGTCTCTAACGGTATATATATGCTAGGGGGTACTTTATTAAGGATATAGCCGGTCTTACAATTAGTGGCAACATAGAGCGCTTATCCGTAGTTCGCGTACGGGACTATTGGCTGGGGCTATATTAGGGAAGGGAATCGCGAGGGTAGGTCTCTATATCTAAACCCATGTCCCTATCTATAGTTATTGTTTTAGTTACTATCCCCTTTACTAAAGAATCTACCACGGCTAGAAGGGGGTTAGCGTGGTAGTATTAGGAGGGGATTTAGGTTTATCTTAGGGTTGTAAGCATCTTTCTAGTGGCTGGGTTGACTATATGCCATATAAAGTCTGTTATCCATGCAATATCTTTAGACGTCGTTAGGGAGGCTACTACTACCGCTGCTAAATTTAACGGCGTTAAGGTCTATTAGGTTATTCTATAGTACCAGTACTAAGGTATTATTATTAGGTAATATAGGTTAATATCCGCCAGCGATATTTGGCTTAGTAGCATTTAGCTTAGTATAGTAGGCATAGTTCTATGGGTTGTAAGCAAATACGTCCATTTACTCGCTCTAGCCCTTATAGTTGGTATTATTAATCTTGCGGCTAAGGGTAAGGGCTAGGTCCTTTATCATAGGGGAAGTATTCTTTTTAAATAAATCCACCTTTTGTTCCTTAGTCTTGTTTACTCTAATTATTAACTTATTAAGCTCTGCTTTCCAGGACCAGTAGTTACGCTTACCTTAATATAAAGTATCCAACTTATTTTTGGCCGCTTGGGTTATATCTATAATCTTATAGTGTCTTCTTATATATATAAACATGGACTCTCGGTTAGAAAAGGTCCATTTACTTAAGTTATGTAGGTATATATATAGTATATTAAGGCTATATTTAACATAATTATAGGCCTTATCTATTAGCATGTCTGATATATAGAGGACTTTGTCTATTAGGGTCTTAAAGCACTTTGCATCCCTCCGGAAAACGCCTTAGATCTTTATTTCCTATATTTTAAATTTTTCTTACTTTTTAATTGGTAATCCCTTACCGTTAAATAGGGTTAGATCTTTTGCTTTACGCTTTTTTCTATAGGGCTTAGCTAGAAGTGGGGAGCTAGTTATAGGGTTTATATTCTTATCGGTAATAGCCTAGGTAAGTGCAGCAATCTAAGAGCTTAGGCTCTGTATAGTCTCAGTATATATAAAAGCTTGCTGTTTGTATTATTTAACACATAGTTTAAGTGTTTTAAGGGAGTTAATTCTATGCTAAGCTTTTTCAAGTTAGGATATTATAGTTTAACCTTTATTATAGACGGCTTAGAGACCGCTCTTAATGCTGGTTAAAAAGGTTATATATATAGAGAGGTGCTGGAAGGTTCCTACTATATTAAGGTCCTTAGGGTACTCTGGACTACTCCTAATTACCCAGGCAATATAGGTATAGGGGGTATTAAAGAGGCAGGCGAGCGCTTCGCGTGTGTTCGTTAACGAGGTATTATTTATATTTTAGTTGCCCATTTTAAGGGATCTGGGTAGGGCAATCGAAATCTTATAAGGCTGACTGTGATACTAAGATTATTAAGACTGTCTAGAACTATGCTAAGACTATGCTGAGGCTATGCTGAGACTGTAGTATGGTGTTATTAGTCGCGCCGGATTGCGATTATACTGGGGAAAACGGAGACTATAGATGGAGGCAGTAGACTAGGAGGGCAAAGATCGCGACGGGGCGCAAAAGGAGATACCATAAACTATTACAGTGCTGCAATGAAGTAGACTAAATAACTACGTTATGGTATAAAGAGGAGAAGAGGCGAAAGGGGTATTGTATATAAGTAGTAGGGCCAGGCGCCAAGGCGCTAGTGGTGGGCCAGCCAACCGTAGGAAATAGTACGAGATAGTATAAAACAGTATGCGACAGGTCAGTGCCGTGACATAAGGCTATAGGCGCGCTTGCTAAGCCTGCCGCTAGGCTCCTAACTGGTTAAGTAGCGAAGTATATATATATAACTAGTAATAACTTACCCTAGTAAAATACCTTTTTTAAATTAGAATAGGTGCTAATAGCTAATATAAGAATATAACATCCAAATAAAAGTGCGAACTATTAAGAAATAAAGACGTTATTCTTGTTAACTTAATAACGTATCTATAATATAAAGAAAGGATGGAATATATAATAACTAATCTTAGGTTAACTAAGAATAGCCACGCACGGATATCTAAATATTTGAGCTATAAGATGCCTTTTTTGCGTTGAAATAGGCGCCGTAGTTGCAAAATCTGTAACTTAAGTGGCAGTTCTAATATAGACTTAAAAATAGGTCCGCATAATGCGATTAGTATAAGTATTGAGTTTAGAGTCTACCCGAATTAAAAGCATTACATTCTTTACTACTTCGCTAATTCGATTTCTCTAAGAAGATGGAAGCCAATAGGATTAAACTGGAGTTCTAAATACGAAGGTATAAATAATCACCTACTGGAATGGAGTAAGCCTAAATTCGCCTAGTAAACGCCGCAGACTATTACATAGAACACCTTGTTTTAATATCTCCCCGCCTCTTAATCTAAAAAAGAGATTAGAATTACTCTAATGGTTAGAAGTGTCTTTTATAACAGTAAATGCAAAATTATATAAATTATAACTAATTATATGCTCCAAAGCCACTTTATTAATACTGTCTTGCTAATACTCTATAGCTGGCCTTAAGGAGAGCACTTTAAATAAAGCTTAGTTCTGGAAAATCTGCTAATATAATAGGTGCTCTTTTAACTAAACCAGTTGTGTTCCTATCTACTATTAAGACTCCTCTATAGGTAGCCTGCCTACCTACTTCTAGTAGTTAGAACAATCTATACGCAGCTTTTAGTTAAGCCTCCGTACCTATTTAGTAGCTATCCTTTTCAATATGCCCTGCCCTCTAAATTTAATGTATATAAAGCTAAAAGGGCTAATAGTTATCTTACTACTGCTGCTTCTAGTTCTATGGCATTAATATTATTATCCAAAAATAGTTCTAGACGTTCTTCTGGTATATATTTGAATGTTACCGAATATATAGTGTTGGCGAAGTTAAGAAGGTCCAAGTGTAGCAAAATCGCAAATGAATCTTTATCGAGTATATAAACCTACTAATATAATTTTATAAATATAAACCCCTAATCTTTTTTAAAATCGGAAAGTATTATTGTGGAAAATATCTAGTCTATATTTAGTCTAGGGCGATATTTAAGATCTGTTTTAAAACAGCGTTAAGTCCTTTATAGATAGCCAAAGATATAAAGTATTAAGTTAAGGAATATATGTGCGAAAGAGTTTAAAGTATAAAGGTTGATATTTGAGGTTGGGTAATCTAGTTTAGGACAACGGATGGAGAAAACAAGTAAATTTAGGGCTAGTTGAAGATGGCGGTCCTAAAGTCTTTTAGGAGGTATTAAAGTGTGGTATTAATCCTCCTGTTTAGTTAGGTAGTAAGGAGAAGGAGCTAAAGCGGTAGGTATAGTAGATTGTTCTATTTACTTTAATTATAGGTAGAAGGTAGAGACGGATCCTTATCTTTAGTCTAAAGGAGCCTAGGAGTATAAATAGAATAATTAGTTAAATATACAGGCCGTTTCTAACCCTCTAAATTAGAATACCAAACTATTTAGAAAGAGTGCTCTCTAAATTAAGCGTAAAGTAAAGGAAAGTTAGAATGTAGTAACTAAGAGCAAAAAGCCCAGTATATATGATCTCTATATATGTTTAGAGTAGTTAAGGAGCTAGTGTAAGACCATAAAATTAGTTAGCGACTATAATTTCTTCCGTCCTAGGTTAGGGAGAGAGATAATTCCTATATATAGATACAAATTAACTATAAAGGGCTGCTCTAAACTTAGAATATAAGGCGAGTTTCACTTATACATATATACGTAAGCCGAAACCCACTAATAGGATAGGCTATAGCAACCTTTAAAAAGCGAGCGGTCCGATTATACCTATAGGTGGAAATGGTTTTAATTTATTAAGCCCTCTTTATATATATATATTTAAGTTGTTTACGCATATGTGTTTAAGTTATTTACGAATATGTGTTTAAGTTGTTTGTGTATATATATGTAAGTTGCGAATTACTAATAGGATAGGCTGTAGTAAATAACTTTAATTTGTTAAGTCCTCTTTGCGTATATATACGTAAGTTTAATAGAGCTACTAACGCCTTTTATATATAGATCTTCTAGTAGGATCTATATTCCGCCTTAGGGCTAATTTCTACTTTTATATTATCTAATAGTTCTTAAGTTAATTGTAAACAATATACTAAATATGGCGATTTATATATCGCATTAATAGAGTATAGAGAGAGCCAATATATAGCTAGTTTCGCCTAGTAATACTAAGTATATACGGTTACCTTCTTATTACCTTAATTTCCTCCCTATATTTATCTCCTTGCGGCTCTTAAACTATACTCTAACCTACCCTATCTACTAGCCATTTACTCTTTAGTATGGATTGCTTTATTTCATTTTCTAGCTTATTTATACTGGCTATTAATTCCTTTATTTACTATATCTGGCTACCTATTATACCAGCTTCCAAATTGGACCGAGATTTTAGCTATAGCACCTTAGTTAAGGAATCTTACCCAGAAACTAGTACTATATTATCCATTAAGACAGATTTAAAGAAAGCTGTTTCTATACCAATCCTAGAAACTAGTGCTATATTATCCATTAAGATAGATCCAGAAAAAGCTATTTCTATACTGGTCCCAACTAATAGGACCACAAGCCTAGTAATTGAAAGTTCTTATTTTATTGGTCGACTATTATATCTAGAAGGTTACTAAAGGGTACCTTAACCTAACGACTTCTTTTAACTTTAGTGTAAACTTCTCTAAGTTAATAATATAGACAAATGAGATGTGGAATATACTAGTTATAGAATAATGCACTTTTATATACTAGAGGAACGGCATTTATTCTATAATATTATAGAGGGAAATAAACCTAAATCGCTAGAGTACTTTCTCTACTTAGATAAGTTTTATCTATTGCTATTTCATACCAAGACTATTAGACTTTAAGTAAGTTTAATCTTAAATATACTATAGCTACTCTAATTTAGTTATAGGAGAAAGCAAAAACGATTCTATTAAGCTAGTACAAATATATTAGGGAAAAGGATGTAAAGAATACTGGGCTGTTATAGGCACCGGAAATTATAATATAGTGATTTAACTGGGTAGGTTATGGCGTTTATATTTATAGTAGCTGCTTTTTATGCTATTTAGTAGAGTGTTTAATAATAGATTTTAATATACAATTATAATAAAATCTTTGCGCCCCTAAATTAGTTAGCTTACGCTACTATAGAGAACCTAGTCTATATATCTAGAAGATCTAAAGCTAAAGTGCCCCTATAGTAGATAAGAATATATACCTGCCTTAGTTTAGCCGCGCAGTGCCCTATTAGTTAGAGTAAATATATTTGTAAAATAACTCTCTCCTCTGCCCTGTAACCAACCTTACCTATTCTTACTATTAATAATTAACTAACTAAAAGCCTTAAAAATGGATGTTAATAGTCTACTTTCCCTAAATCTAACAATACTATTACCGGCGCCTAAGAAATTCACTTCACTAGATTTAATGTTTTTAGCGCCTAAAAGATTTACTTTACTAGATCTAACGTTTATAACGCCTAATAGATTTACTCTACTAGATCTATCGTTTCCAACACCTAATAGATTTACTCTACCAGATCTATTGATACTAGCGCCTAAGATATTCACTCTACTAAAGGCTTTAACGTTAATCTCTCTAGCCTTAATATTACTAACCAGCTTTGTAACGCTAGATATTTAGAAGAAACATATATTAAAAGTTTATACCTCTAATACTTCTTTCTAGTTACTTTACTAACACTTAATATAGTATAATATAGCTAGCTCCAATCTTAATGGCTACAACCCTTTTATAAATATACCGCCTTTAAGACTAGACCCTCTACTCTTATTAAACCTAATTAGTTTAGAATTAGTTCAGCTCACACTAATACGCCTTTAGAATACACACGCGTTAATAGTTCGTACTACTAGTACCCCTTTACTAATTACCTTGCTAATACTTAATACAGTATAATATAGCCAGATCTTCTAATAGCAGTATGCCTTCTACTAGCAGACATATATTACTTAGCTCGCCTTTTACCAACAGTAGGCCTTCTATAGATATCTTGGTATATAGTTAACTACGCGGAAAGAAGCGTTATAATAATGCTTAGGATATATAACGTAATAAATAAAGAAAAGGAAATAAGAGGGAAAAGAATACAAAATTTCTTCTAGGTACAGCAGTAATAAAATATTAGAATTATTGTCTAAGGGAGTGCAGTCCTTTACTATCGCTAGTATTTAGCAATTCTGGCATTTTAACTAGCCGCAAACCTAGTGTCGCCAGTAATAGTTAATCCAGCGTTATAAGTAATAGTCAATCCAGCGTTACAAGTAATAGTCCTTTACTATCGCTAGTATTTAGCAATTCTGGCGTCTTAACTAGCTATAAACCTAGTATCGCCAGTAATAGTCAATCTAGTGTCACAAGTAACAGTCCCTCGCTATTACTAGTATTTAGTAATCGCAGTGTTATAACTAGCTGCAAATCCAGCATTAATAGTGTTAGCCAATATATTATTAACACCTCTGCCGGCTAGTTAAGCGCTATAGTCGGTAATTATTATAGAGATATTAGTGGCAATAGATTTAGTAGTTTAATGTCCTAGTATTACTTACGTTTGTATTATCCGCCCTTCCTAATATCTATTATACTAAGACTTCTAAGGATGCTTCTGTAAGCTACTATAGGGGGGTATTAAAACCTGGTTAGTAAAAGCAATGGTTAATTGCGGGTATAAATAGGATTAAATTTTAGAAGTGTTTAAGATTAGGGAGCGTGCTTATAAATATTAGTATTGTAACGCGATGTAAGGGCCTTATTATTGGCAAAGTTCGCTATAGCAAGAAGCTAAAGATAAATTTCTAGATAACCAAAGAGTAAAAGGCATTGTATTTAACGTAATTGCCGTAGAAATAGGATGGTATATACCTTTATAATATATATCTAGATACTAGAGGTATGGGTTATGTTTTAGTAGCCCTAAGGTATTTTACTTACTACCGTTATAGTAAACATAAACTCGAAAGACCTAACCTCTCCCTTTTCCCCGCTTAATGCTCTATATACTAGGTTAAGAGAAAAGGTAAGATATAGGAGAGTTAGGAAGATAACATTCTTATTTTTTTATATATTGGTAAAAATAAAAAAAGTTTTTAGACTATTTTAGCTTCGCTTCTAGGTAAATTAGGTAATTTATATTTTAATTGATATAATATCCTTAATAAAAGTAAAAATGTAGAGTTATATTTAGGTGGAAAGCGGAAATACTAATATTAGAGTGGTTTAGACCTTTAAAGAGCTCGAGATTTAAAGGGAAAAGGATGGATATATAAATAAGTAGGAGGAACAATAGGGAGATTAGGAGAAGTGTATAGAAAAAAGATAAAGGATAATATGACGAATAAATAGTCACTGGAATAGTTACTCTTTAAAATTATATATATATTAATTAGATATAGTAGGGGCTATAGAATCCCTATAAATCCTAATCAGTATAACTTAGCCTTCTTATGCTATAAGTGTTAGGACGCCAAGGTCCTTAGGGTATGTAGTAACGTGACAACAGTAACGGAATGCAAATAAGTATCTGGTTCTTGATGAAGTAGAACTATAGAACTGAATTCTGCTGTTCTCTGATGCGGAGCGACTACGTTTTGTAGGCGTCTCGCCTGCGCCTCGCCTGCGCTAAGCCGGTTACGGCCAGTGCGTCTCTATGGCCTAATAATTGCCCCCCCCTTCTTAAGCGGCTGTCCTCAACCGATGCTATTGTACAATAGGAGCGCTATTATTTTCCTTTGCTGAATAAAAAGTGTGCGACCAAATTTAAGTGAATTAGATAATGGGACAATAGGATAATAAGATAATAGGACGCTAGGGCCTTATAAAGACCTATAAAGGTAGAGGTCCCCCCTAAGGTAGGACACCAGATTTCCCTTTTTATTTAATTTTAATTTATCTAGCCTGTGACTTACCTTCTTTACAATTTCTTCTTAATTATAAATTGCAAGTGTTACGCCGCCAGTTTGCCTGCTAGTAAGCCTTCTATAAGCATTCTCCACGCCTGTTTATAGCTGTTGCTAATCCTGCTAGACGTTGTCTAAGCTCCCGCGCTACTTGTAAGCCGCTTCCCTAGCCTTGCTAGAACCTATCTGCCTCCGCTACGCCAAGCGCGTGGCTACTACTAGGCGGGCCACCTGCGGTAAGTAGGCTAACTGTAATTGCGGTTACTGCTAATAACTAAATAAGTTGTGCCAATCAGTAAGTCTATATGCGTTAGTTTATGTTCTAATAGCTAATAAGACTAGGTCCCTAAGGCCTTTTATAGCCGCCTAAACAAGCTGCTTGCCCTTATTAATAGGGCTAAGCGCTGCTGGGTTGCTAGCGGGGACACGGCTGACCTTAATGCTCGCGTCGCTGCCGTCTAAATCCTTCACGAAGGATGTTAAGGCCTTAGTGCGCGCTAGCGCTAAGTATGGTCTTCGCTAGCGCCTAAAGGGCGAAGACTTTCCCCTACTCTAAGTATAGGAATTGTAGGCTATCTGTTATACCCTTAAAGGGATCCTTAACGTAATATGTGCTTTAGTACATATTATAACGCAGGTGTTTCGCTAGCGTAGCATATGCTAACAGTGCTTGTAGGCTAATATACCTCCTATTATAAGGGATGAGGAGGAGGATAAGGGTGAGGAGGATAAGGAGGATAAGAAGGAGGGAGAGGAGGAGGAGAGGGGGGACTTAATAGAGCTATAGTGTATTTATATTTCTATTAGCATTCTGCCGTTGCTCTACCATCGTTCTATTGTCGCCCTACTGGCGGGGCGTAATCCTGGTTATAATTTAATTGTTCTAGTTCTCTTACTACTTTCTTTTCCGTTTGCCCCTTGGGGTAAAGTAACTATTATACGTCTCCTTTACGTCCTTATTAATGTCCTTTACTAGAACCTATTTATTGTATTCTTCTAGCCAGCCTTTCCACTTAACTAGGTACTATAGGGTTTGGTTATGTCCCTTTCTTCTATATACTTCTTCTACCTTGTACCAGTCCTCTTAGTCCTCTTTATTGTCTAGCTTAATAGGCCCTAGTAGAGGGTCTCTAGTAGTACCCTTACGTTGTTTATATGGCTCTAGTAAGCTAATATGGAACACTAAATAGATACAGTAAGACGTGGGTAGATATAGCCGGTATACTTACTTTCCGACTGGTTCGGCTATACTAAAAGGTCCAATAAAGCGTGCTATAAGCTTCTTACTTGGCCTTTTTAGTTTAAGGTTCTTAGTTAATAGTAGGACTAGATCCCCTACTTTATATACCTGTGGTTGGTGATAACGATTGTAGTATTTTGCCTATATCTTAGTAGCGTATTCCTAGCGTTTCGCCAGCGCTTTGTGTTTAAGGGATATTCTTTTAATCCGCTCTAAGGCGGCTGGAATAGAACTACTATTGTCCGCCTTAACCTTATATTCTAGACGCGGGTAAAACCCGTAGTAGGTATAAAACGGGCTCATGCCTATTATGCTATGTTTAGTATTATTATAGGTAAATTTGGCTAGTAGTAGTAGGCCTGCCTAATTGCTCTACTTTTTGTTATAGAACACACGGAGGTAGTACTCTAGGGTTTAGTTCTAGCGTTCTATTTACCCATCTGTTTGCGGGTAAAAGGCTGTACTTAGCCTATGTTTTATCTTTGTAGTAAAGCATAGCTCTAACTAGAACTCGCTAGTAAAGATACTACCGCGATTAGATATAATCCCTCTAGGGGCTCTAAAATGGCATACTACTTCGTTAAAAAAGAGATCCGCAAGTTCGGTTATAGTAATAGTTTTTACTATAGGCAGATATAAGGCCATCTTAGTATAGTAGTTAATTATTATATATATCGCGTTATATACCTTATCGCCTTGTCTGCTAGGCGGTAGGCCTATAATAAAGTCCATTATAATCTCCTACCACGGCTGACCCGGGCAAGGCAGCGCTTAGAGCTCGCTATAAGGGCAATATTAAAGCGCATGTATACGCTAGTATAGATCACAGGTAGAGATATAGCTCACAACGTCCGCAGTTATACTAGGCTAGTAGTACTTGCATAAGAGTAGATCTAGGGTCTTTTTCTTACCAAAGTGGCCGGCTAGGGCATTATTATAGTAGATCTGTAGGAGTTCTGCATAAACTGCTAGGTCTAGGGGCATATATAGCCTCCTATAGTAATAAAGTAGTCTAGCGGAATTAAACTGCCACACTGGCTTCGAGCGGGCGCGTTAACGGCGTCTCGCCGTATCTAAGCTGTCGCTGCGCTTTTGTAGCACAAGATTATCTATAGTTTAAAGTCCTTTAATAAGCTTAATAACTGTTTCCGTACTAGACTTGTAAGCACTCTTTTAAGCACTTACTTCTCTAACTTAGGTCCTTATTACACGCTGCTTAATAGCATACGTATAGGTTACCCAGTTAAAATATAATACTATATTGCCTAGGCGTACCTCCATTAGGTTACTAGCCTATAGCTATAAAAGCAACACCTCTGTAGAAAGCTTGCTTTCCTATACACCTAGTAGGACTTTTACCTTAAGTTAGTGGCCCTACATTCCCAAAGTCCTTTAGAGCAGTAGTAGTATAGTATCTTCTTCTGGCGGACCCCCTACGCCTAGGGGTCGCCTTAACGGCGCGTCTGCGGGGTTTATTTTTCCCGCCCTATACTTAATAATAAAGTTATAGGCAGCTAGTGTTATAGCCCATCTAGCTTACCGTCCATTAAGGGCTTTTACTTTTATAAAACCCTTTAGATTGTTATAATCTAAGAGCACTTCTAGGCGGCTTAATAGCCCCTTAATATAGTGTCTCTAATGCTTAAAAGCCTCCACAATAGCTAGTAGCTCTTAATTATGGGTTTTATAGTTATGCTCTACTAGCGAAAGCTTCCTAGACCAAAAGGCTATTAGATGCTAAAGGCCGTCTTTAAACAGCTATAATATAATTGCTGCTAGGCCTTGCATTAAGGCATCCGTCTCTAACTAAGTTAGTAGGCCCAGCGTATAGTGTCGCAGGAGCGGCACCGTCATAAAGGCGTTGCAGAGCCGGTGTATCGCCTACTCTACCTCCTCTGGCCAATTAAAAGGCCCAGCTTTACGGCCGTTCTTTACTTCTTTCAGGAGATCAGTAATAGGCTTTGCAATAGTAGAGTATTTATAGATAAACTAATAATAGAAGTTGGCAAAACCTAGAAAGACCTAGATATCCCTATAAGATTAAGGGCTCTCTTACTTAGTAATAGCTTTTACCTAGCTAGGATCTATCGCTACGCCTTTAAGGCTAATAATATATCCTAGGAACTCAATCTCCTATACGCCAAACTTACACTTCTTAAGGTTTATATATAGTTGGTATTATCGCAACCTACGCAGCACTTCTACTACGTGGCGCTAATGTTCCTCTAGATTTTTAGAGAAAATTAGAATATTATTAAGGTAGACTATATAGAAGACGTCTACTAGTCCTAACAAGGCCTAATTAATATAGCCCTAAAAGGTCGCTAGTTTATTAGTTAGCCTAAAAGGCAAAACTAAGTACTTAAAGTGGCCGTAGCGCGTGCGGAACGCCGTCTTCTACTTATTACTATAACGGATATAAAGGCGGTAATACGCATGCGTTAGGTCCAGCTTAGTAAAGATCTTAAAACCTACTAAGCGGTCCAAGGTCTTACTAATTAATAGTAGTACAAAATAATTCTTAATTGTCACCTTATTAAGGCCTCTATAGTTTATATAGAGCCGCAGCTTCCCATCCTTTTTAGGTACGAAGAGGATAGGTGCCCCTACAGGACTAGTACTTGGTTGGATCTAGCCTTTAACTAAGGCGTTATTTAAGTACTCCCTTAGAACTTCCAGCTCCTTAACTAAGAGGTTATAGAGCAGCCTATATAGGGCCTCCTATCCCTCTTCTAGGTCAATAGCATGGTCGCCCTAGTAGTGTTAGGGTAGCTTTCCTACTTTTTTATAGGAGAAGATATTGCTAACTTCCTTTAACTACGGGGGGAGGACTGGCAAGCTACCGTTGTTTTATTTACTAGGTATTACTCCAGAAGTTAATAGGGCAAAGACCCTAGATTCTATCTAGAGAGACTCCGCAAAACCCTTAGGGGTTTATAGTAATAGGGATAAGCCGTCTAGCTTCCATCGCCACGCCTTTACCTTACAGTTAATAAGAAGTCGGGCCTTCTTTAACCCCGGCATACCTATAGTAATAGAAGGAGATGCGTTAGCCATTCTATAGTAGATAAGGGTTACTTCCCTAATCTTACCCTAGCTGTCCTTTATTCTTAGTGGTACCTTATAGGCCTTATAGCAATATACCTAAGTCTTATTCAATTAGGAATAGATAGGCAGTTCTGCGTCTAGCATTTTAAAGTTGCACTCTATAGCAAATCGCTAGTTAACTATATTTACTTCAGTACTGATGTTAAGCATTACTGAGGTCTCCTTCTAGGTTTTCTTTAGGAGGACTTTACCTAAGACAGTAATAGCTTCCTTATAATCTAGTAGGAGCTTGCACCCTACGGCTATAAGGGGGTCTAAGGGCGCTTGTCTTTTCCTAGTATAGAGGTAGCGTTTACGCTGCTAGGCGGTGGTTAATTCTATAGCTGCTCTTTATATTGTCGCCACTAATATCCTGGCTGCCTACATTTTAAGCAGTTTTCTTTAGGCTGAGTTAAACCCCTAGTGGTATTGCTTCGCCCCGCCGTTAAGTTGCTAGCGGTGGTTTTAGAGTCCGCTTTCCCTAAGTTACCCAACTGGGTGGTCTTTATATTTAAATTTATAGCGCGTCTATTACTTCTACCCTATAGGGCGCTTGCGCTCTTCTAGTTTTCCTTTAATAGGGCAGCTAGGGAAACTAACTGGTCTTAAGTTTAAGGGAATTCTTAATAGTTAGTAATAGCAAGCTGTAGCTCTAGCCGCAGTTTCGCGAATAGATATATTATTAGATGCTTTACATTATAAGAAGGGTTAATTTGCGCTTCTAAGGTAGTTAGGTAAGTAGTAAACTCGTTTATAGGTTAATTAGTTCGCTGCGTTGCCCTTATATATATTAGGGCTATATAGAGTTCTTAATTAATAGGACTTTTAATCTAATTAAGTAAGAATTCCATAAGCTCCTCCTAGGTGAACTGCGTGTCTAGATAGTTATCTTTATACTATAGCCAAAGGGTTCGGTTGGTCCCCTTTATATATTATATAGTAAACGTAACTTTAATATCCTTATCCATAAAGCCGTCGTGCTCTAGGCGGAACGCTAGCTTTAAGCTGTTGCAGAAGTCTTAGTGCTCTTAAATACTCTTACCATAATACGGAGCAATCTTCTCTATTTTAACGGCCCGTTTTAACGGAGTGCCTATTATATTAGTAGCCATCTGCTTAAGGTTTAGACGCATCTGGCTACCATCCAAGTACTCTAATAGGATGGTTTAAGGTTGCAGAGATGGGTTAGGAATAGAAGTTAACGTTACCTTGCCACGTTAATGCCGTCTTAGCACTTCCACCTCTTCCCTAAGCAACTATAGTTTTCTTTGCTCTAGGAGTTGTAACTTCTTATTCTCTAGCCGTTGTATTTCTTTCTGTATATCCCCTTTACCCGTGACTTCCGGTTCTGTCCAGGATGTAGGTCCGCCTGTATTATCCTAGGGCCGTTCCCCAGACTTAATACTACACACTGCGCTAGTATTATATACTGCGCTAGTATTACGCCCGCGTCTCGCCATTAGGTTAATAGGCTGCAATATAGTTAATAAATATAGGTCGTCTTCTCAACAGAGGGTTGCCGCTATATAGTCGTGGCCTTAGCAGACCGCGGTGTTATCGGGCCACTACCCCTAAAAAGGGATAAGAATTCAGAACTGTTAGGACGCCAAGGTCCTTAGGGTATATAGTAACGTAATAACAGTAACGGAATGCAAATAAGTATCTAGTTCTTAATAAAGTAGAACTATAGAACTGAATTCTGCTGTTCTCTGATACGGGGCAACTACGTTTTGTAGGCATCTCGCCTGCGCCTCGCCTGCGCTAAGCCGGTTACGGCCAGTGCGTCTCTATGGCCTAACAATAAGGTAGGTGGTGGCTTCCGTTATACGTATATACAAGCCCCAAACCCTAAGCATTGCGTTAATATCGTTATAAATATGGAATAAGTGGTGTCGGCTAGTTATATACTATATTTAGCAGCCTATGCCTTAAGTGCTGCTTTGCCTAGCCATCTCCTAGCCTTCCGCTGTGTATAAATAGCTATCTTCCCACCTCTTAACCGCTAGACACTTCTTATTCAGCCTCTTACCCAACTTAATAGATACTAACCCCTAATACTTAAAGCAGAAAATTCTCTAATAACCATAATGCCTATATAGTAGCAAGTTATTAGTAAATTGAATTTAGAATAACTAAAGACGGTATACACTCCTGATTTAGGCCTTAGTTTGATTTATTGTATATTAGCCTCTAATATACTTATAGAGGGAAGCCTAGTTATACTACTTGGGATATAGTAAGAGAAGGAATCAAATATAAAGAAAGGATATTAAGAGGCAAGAAAGTAAGTATGACTTCTATAACATATATTCTAATCTATAAAGGCCGAAAGAAATATCTAGGATATTGTTTTTATAGAAGAGCCTAATAAGACGAATGTATATATTTAAGACCACTTAAGACGCTAAAAACTTTACTAACTACCTAGAACTAGGGAGAAGGGCGTAAAAAAAGCTGCTAAACTAACCTTACTATACCTCTACCTCTACCTCCCCCACTTTAGAGTTATATAATAACTGTGGTAGAGCAAATGGTTAATCTAGTTCGAATTTTAGTAGAGAAATAGGCAGCCGAAATTAAGAACGGGATAGTAAAGTAGGTAACTATACTAAAGGATACTATATAGAACTAGTATGACAAACTTAGAAAGGGGATAGAAAAGCGGATTACTACACTAAAGGACGCCGTAAGGAGAGAGTGCGAGGAGGTTAAGAAGGGAACGGCAAAGAAGCTTAAAGCTCTTAAGGATATGATAAAATAGGCTAAGAACCTACTAAGGCGGACTAATAATGGTTTTTATAGGACATAATTAGACTTGCTTTTCAGCAAATCCTAGTATACTCTTCCAAAATTTAGATATTTGTTAAATGTCAAGCTTTATAACTTTACACTAGTAATCTCCATCTTCCCTAATAACGTTTATAATATATTGCTCTCTTTAATAGATTAGATATTAATATTTAAGCGGTCTTTATTTATATCTCTTTGCTATTAGGCCCTTCTATAGCTTAAGCTTGGTATTACATATATGCGATATTACGTATACTTAGTTAGATAGATAGTACATGCCCTTCTACTAAAGAAATCCTATTCGCTTTCCCATCTCTTAGTTCCCAATTCTAGATTTCCGTTTTTGGTTTCCTAAATCCCAAATCTTTTTATATTTAATATTTAGCAAAAATAAGTAATAATGGCCCAATAGAATAAATACCTCTTACGCCACCTCTTCTTCTATAGATATATTTTAAATGCTTTTATAGTAAAGGGTAATCTACCTTATATTTACTAGGTTGAGTTACTGGCCTTATATCCTTAATACATACTTTAATACAACTATATAGCCAGCTACTTAAATAGTAAGCCTTTTATTACCGGATTTCTATTACTTATTTAGATCCCACTAGTATAAAGCTAATATATATATCTCTCTTCGTCTAGAAATGCTACTACTTTTATTAATAACTAAATTACTAGAGCGCTCTAAAAGTTTAGTGTTATTATGGGCTGCGGAATATGGATAAGAAGCGGAGTCTTATATTCTATTAGAAGTAAGAGCTAACATCTAAGTAATAGACAATTTTGGTTAGATGCCGCTATTACTAGCTGTAAGTAACGGTTATAAGGCGGTAGTAAAGCTACTTCTCGCACGGGATAATATTGATCCAAACTCCAAGGATAAATTTGGGGCTATACTATTGTTATTAGCTGCAGAATATAGAAGTAAGGCAGTAGTAGAGCTACTACTTATATGGAATAATGTTAATCTAGATCCTAAGAGCGCTTTTAGAGATATACCGCTATTATAGGCCGCGATAAATGGGTATAAGGGGGTAGTAAAGCTACTGCTAGTATAGGATGGTGTTAGCCTAAACTCCAAGGACTTTTATAATTAAATACCGCTATTAGTAGCTACAGAGCGTGGGCATAAGGCAATAGTAAAGCTACTACTAATAAAGGACGGCATTAGCCTGGACTCTACTAATATTAAAGATTAAACTCCGCTCTTATAGGCTGCAGAAAGTAGATAAGAGGAGATAGTAAAACTGCTGCTTATATAAAAAGGCGTTAACTCTAACTCTAAGAATAGTGATAGTCGGATACCGCTCTTATAGGCTGCTTAATAGGCATATGAGATTGTAGTAAAACTATTGCTTAAGGACGGCGTTGACGCGAAATCTAAAGATAAATATGGTGAAACGCTATTATGGTGGGTAGTAGAGGGCTAGAATAAGATAAAAGAAATATATTTATTAAATACGCGGCTAGTAGGGTTTATAGACGAGATATATAAGCCAGTGGTTTAGCTATTGCTTAGAAAGGATAACGATATAGGCTTTAACACTATATATACTTAGCTTTCCTATAAATTAGAAGACTAGTCACTAAGAAAGATTAAAGGCTATAGTTAACTTCCTTATGCTAAGTAAACTATTATTACTAACTCTAACGTCGTCCTTTTTCTATCCATCTTTATACTAGCTACCTCTTAATTTCGCATCACTATTAAGTTATAGGGGCGTAGCCTTATCTAAAAGATATCTAGCGATCTTTTAGCAGTCCCTGTAGATCGTATAGTTAATTAGGCCATAAAATTTTAGCCCTAATTAACGTAATAGGGGTTTCTTATTTATCTATATAATGGGATTACGTCTATTTCCGGTTTTCGCCGCCTTATAAAGGCGCGTGGCTAACTAAAATGCACCTAGTTTTTTTAGCTAAGTGCCTATAATTAGAACAAGATCTGGAATTTGACGTTTAGTATTTTAAGACACAGCTGCAATCGCGTCCTTATCTTAATTGTTAATTTCTCTATTAAGAAGCACATCGGGCCGAAGTACACCAATATCTCTAGACCGTTTCCCTTCGCCTTATTACTCTATATCTCTCCTAATATACTTAGGATAAGCCAATAGTTCTAGTCCCTAAAAGTACTTTAGGTTAAAGGCTGAGCGCTATTTATACTTATAGCAGATTATCCTATCTAGTCGACTATAGAGTTCTATTGTTTTTGCCTATGGGCCCTTTTTAGTTAGAGGTAAGTCTAAAGATAATAACTAGAATTTATTATAAAGTCCGTTAATATTCTATGTAAAGTGTCAAAGGATGCGCTTATTGTTTTCGTTTATTATAAGTTAGTAGAAGTTAGTAGGCATAGTATAAAAAGCTAGCTTATTTATAATGCAAAAGCCCCTATATATATTTTGAGTTAAATAATTGTTATTATAATTATTAATATCGAATAGGCTACGTCTAGACTGGTGCCTAGAAAATATAAGGTTTTAAAGGGTACAAACGATATTCTTATACTTAAGTTAATGGGAGTTAGTGGGAATGGTATAAGAAGCTTTCTTATTCGTAATATAAACATTACCGTGTATATTTTTAGTAGAATTACCGTTATCGCAATTACTACTCTTAAATGGGCTATATCTAGATTGGTGCCTATAAAGCGTATAAAAGTTAGGAACTATAAGCATTAAGAGTTAGAAAAGTAGATCTCTACGGTTTCTATATAAAAGACTTACTTTTTATAGCTACTGAAATGCTAGCACCGCTTAAAATGACAATCTTCTTCCTTACTATAAATACCTTCTTAAAATCCTTAAGTAAGATCTCTTTAAGGGATTTTGGTTTAGAATAAGGCTTACTATCTTTAGTAAAATGCGGTTACCTTTTAAGGTGAATTTATTTAGGTATTTTAGTTTAGATGAATCAACTATATAAAAAAAGAAGTAAGGACAAAAGATATATAGAGTAGGTAGTAGGGGTGCCAGTAGTTATACTTTATTTTATATTAACAGAGATACTAAAAAGGGGTAAGTCGGTATAAGGTAGATATAAAGTACATTCTAGAAATAGAGCTTCGCTATACTCCTATTGCATACCCTATAGTCCAATCAATACCACCATAATATATAATAGGCCGTCTAAGTAAAACTATCTAGGGGCACTGTATAAACCGGCGAGGCAGAGCATAAATAGCCTTACTATAATCGCCTTAGTTGCCTAGATAACCGTAAGTAATAAACGCTAATTAAGGGTTACCTACTAAGTAGGGCTTTAGGTAGGCGTAGTAGTTTTGTTTAAATAAGCAGGTTAGTGTTTTATACTAAGGCCTTAGTTATACAAGCGAATAATTTCAATAGCAGAACTTAAGAATATTAAAAGTAAATAGGCTAAGCAGGCTTGCGGTGGTTTAAGCTATTTACTGCGGTATAGTATCCCTAGCCTTACTTATTCTAGTTATTTTACTTCGTTTTAAAATTAAGGGCTTATTAACTACAAATCTAGTATATAAGCTGAATATTTAAGACTTGGCGTTACTAAGGGTTCTTAGACTAAGGTAGTGTAGCACTTTAGTAACCTATTAGCTCTATTAGAGTATCTACCTTTCTAAGATTAGAATTTATATAGTTATAGTAAACGAAGATAAGGCAGAGCCACGGCACTACCTTTTAGGGTATTGTCTTGGGTCTTACGCAAAGGTTAGCTTTTTAAATATAAATAGGCATCCCTTAGGCCCTTTAGTTAAAGAAACTATCCTATACCAAGACGTTAAAAAGACAGTATACCTATTCTCAATGGCTTTTATTTACGGCTTTGTTAATATTACTCTCTTAGGGGATACTATTTTTGGTTTAACCCTAGCAGAAATCTCTAAGAATTCTATAGTCGACAACCAGGTAAAAAGTACGGCATTTCTAAATAACCTAGAAGGACTAGTCCCAAGCTAGATAATAATAGTATTAGAGTAAAGCATAATTATAGGCACCTAGTTCACGGCAATTAACAGCATAACTGAAATTAAAGGGGACTTAATTAATAAATCTGGCTGGGTGCTTAACTTTAAAGGATTATATACTGGAATTAACGAGAACGCGACTTTAATTAATAACAAAGCTATAAATAACGCCGAATTCCTTACTAAAGTTAAGAGTGCATTTCTAGATAAAGGTATATTTTAGCATCTCCTTTATAGAAAATCGGAATATTAACCTACTAACTACTCTTTTTTTAGAGAGAAGTAGCACTTAAGAAGAATTTAAACTTTTAGGAGCAAGGTATAAAGATATATTGTCTACTATAGTGTTAGATTAACCTATAGATAATAACTACGAAAGGATTGCTTATAAATACAAATCTACTTCCCCTTATAGATATAAATCTGCTTTACTTTATAAGTAGAGGTCGGTAATATAGCGTAAGAAAAAACTGTCCTGCCTTATAATAATACTTCTATTGCACCTTAAAGATCTACTAGAAAAAGTAAGCATATAGTAATAAACCTCTTTGGGCAAATGCAGTATGGATATAAGCCTAACTTAGGTACCTTAACGGATAAAATAGACTTAAGATAGATTAAAATGTAGATAGAGTGGCTGGTATTAACAAAGGTGGTAAAAGATAAAGAGAATTATACTTTATAAACGAAGATACTAAAGTTTAAAGAGATTTTAGAATTAGAGTTAGAGTAAGCGCGCTTGGCTAAGATAGAACCTTTAGAGGCATAGGAATATATATATTGAATCTAATAGGCATAGAGGCGTATACTCTTAGGTTATAAGGGAAGGGATAAGATTAAGAGTTATAGGGATGTCCTTAATAATTTATATAGCTATTTAGATATATTCTACTTCTAGAGCTTATAACGGCAATAATAAGTAAGGTTATTTTATATAAAGAATTGAAATAAATTTATTATGCTTTTAAGGCTATTAAAGTTGGGGTTAGATAACGTTTATTTATAGTTAATACAGTATTACGTATAAGTAAATTTATATTAATTAATGTTGGCCTAAGTGCGTTATAAAACAGATACATTTACTAAAACTAATTGTATAGATTCGCCCTCTAATTGCAACTTATCCTAATAAGACATTATTTACGTTACGAGACTAAATATACTAGGAGTACTTTATGGAAACGGATAAAGGAAGCTGGTGCTATTCTAATAAGTAATACTTACTATAACACTTACCTAATCTACCTAAAACGTATTATAATCGCCGCTGCTGCCTATAATGCTTATAAAAGAACATAATATAGCGCGTTAACTAACGCACTACCTTAGCTAGATAAATATAGCCCTTATAAGAGGGATAAGGGGTAATACCATTAAAGAGTAGCCGTGCTATTTGGCGCGCTTTAGGGAATCTTAAAGCTAGCAGTTTGGTCCCTAGAACAGTTATAGGGTCTTATAATTATAGAGAGAGGGAGAAAGGTAGGATCTGTAAAGTTTAAGGTTGCCTTATATAACGCGTTTCGCGAATTAAATAATGTATATAGTCCTATTAGCATAGCTCTAAGAATTTTTAGTATTAAAATATACTAGAAATCTAGTTTGTCTTCTACATTTACCTATATAATGGGATTTATTAGGTATAGGAGAGAGTTTTTAAAGGGAAGAAGAATTTGGCCTAAAGATAGGGTAGGAAGGAAAAGAAGTATAATTCTAATTATATTTACGCTGTGCTGTGCTCTTAGTTTAAAGGGATTCTCTGGTTTAAATATATAAGTACATTCCTTATATTTCTAAATTAAGATTTGGTTTTATAGATCCCGGATTACGAAACTTATATATATATAATGGCTTAGTTTCCAAAACTGTAAAACCGGAACCGGATTCCTAAATCCTAGTTTTAAATTGCTATTTAGGCTTTAACGAAATAACTCTTTTTAGTGATAATAGTATAGTATATATATAATCGACTGAGCGCACACAATACTATTAGCCTTAGAGTTATTACTGTTACGGACGCTTTAAGTACGATGTTACGACTACTTGGGGAAGAGTCGTAGGAAGCTAGTTAGTTAATACAGGCACGGTCCAGGATAGATCTGGTGGAACCATGTAACAAGGAATGGTAAGCGAGTCACATAATGTTATACGTAGTGTACAAAGTATACGCAGTATACGCCACATATAACACGTATAACACGTACCTCATGTATAAAAGAGGATTTCTTAGGAGTATGGTTGTGTATTTAAAGGACCTCAGTCCCTACCGTAGATAGTTCTCTCCTTGTAGTAAATCTTAGAATATAATTGGAGTTAATCTGTTAGGCAACCACTCTACCAGTTATTATTACGTTATTAATTTATTCTTACCTATATACCTAGCCTAATAATAGAACCCACCGTAGTTCCTGCTACAAGGTTCCGTTATATATTTACTACTAAGGTTACGGTATTAAACAGGATTGAATAATATGCCACCTAAAGCACTAGTTATAATGGCGTTGACGGTAGCCACAACCTTAGGGCCAGGTGATACTAGTATAGACAAGGGGGATTCTTAAGTGGTTACGTAAGGTTAGTTATAGGAAATAGTTAATTACTTATAAGATAATAATAGGATACTTAAAGAACGTATTAATGGAATTAGAGCAGTAAAGATTAAGCTACCTTTAATTAAACGATTCTTAGGGGAGAAGTTGAAGCTTAAAGGATTTCTTATATAAATGCACTTTAAGGTAGTACAGGAAGAAGCGAAGTTAGCAATATTATTAGATTAAGTAGCCTATATAGGGTTGTTCCTAACAGGGAGGGCACTTAAGTGGTTTAAGCTATATTTTACGGAAATATAGGCCAATGGCATAACAACTACTAACTAGGACGTATAGTATATATTTACTAGTTGGAACGGGTTCGCGGAATAACTAACACAGATATTTGGAGACCTGGAGGCTATAACCACAGCAGAATAAAAGCTTCAGAACTTAGTATAACGTACTTTAGTAATTAAGTATACAACACAGTTTTAAACACTAGCCATGTAGGTTAAGTGAAATAATAGGGCGCTTATAGTATAGTATAAATAGGGACTTAAGGCTAAAGTCTAGGACACAATTATCCTAATAGAAGATGCGGATACTCTAAAAGAGTTAATAGATCAGTTAATAAAGATTAATAATAGAATCTACCAAAGGGAACAAGTTAAGAGAGGGTAAGACAGAGTTCTATAGTTATATAAGGCGCAGAGTATGCAACGACAGACACAGAGTTAAAAACTATAGAATGGCGTAGAGCTAATGGACCTAAGTGGTACTAAAGAAACCTAAAGGTGGGAAAAGAAACTATAGAAACCTAAAGGTTAAGGATTAAGTAATTAAAGGACCTAGAAGTAGAGGCCAAACTAGGGATCTTAGCAGTAAAAGATATTTAGGCGGACTCCATAGTAAGAAAAATGGTTTAAAGATAGGGCTTGTATAAATTATAGAAAACAAGGTTATTTTGCTAGAGACTATAGAGGTGGTTAGAGTAACTATATGGTAAAGGGAACTAGGCTAGCAGACAGCACGTACGTATAGAGGGATGATAGTGCACTATAAGAAATAAAAGAGTGTTTAATTAACAGTTTTGCGTATTGTTATAACAACGTATACTAAATTTATGAGGATACTAAGTACGGCGCAAGCTATTGGCCGCAGGAGCTATTATTATCTAAGTTTAAAGGAACCAACGAACTAGCTTGTGGATCGGACATTAAAGATAATAAATTTAACAAAGACGAAATATTTACTAATAATAAGGCAATAAAGGCAGCTTACTAGGAGTATGCAGACCTTAGAGAAGTTGAAATAGAAGTAGAGACTAAGACCATTATAAAATAAGGTTTAGTAACGGGTATTACAATACTATTAGATACGATTTCTATTGCTTTATAAGATAATAGGAGTAACGTTTAGAAGAAACTAAGCAAGTAGATAACTACTAGTGCTAGCTTATCACTTAATAAAGGTAAAAGGCTATAGGCTTAAGATTCTTAAGTAGAAATAAAAAAAGCTTAAGATTCTTAAAGTAAGATAAGATACACCTAAGGACCCACAACAGACAAAAACTAATAGGAAAGGGTAGTAACTTAGTTTAGTAACAAACAAATAAGTATAGGACGTAAGTTTAAGAACTACAAGTTTAGAGAACAAATAAGAACGTCAGCAATCCTAGGTAAACGTAGTGTTTAGCCTAAAGATTAAACAGTTAATACTAGGATTAAAAAGCAAGACAACTATAAAGATCTAGCTGCAAGATACAGAAAACAAGAAACTATAGATAAGTTCAGAATAAGAATTATTATATAGCAAGAGCAAAAGCTAGATAAAAGGCCAGCTATACTAGGTTATATAAGGGACAGAGCACCCATGTAAAGAGTTATTAATAGGCTAAGTGTAGGGACACCTAGGGCAAAGTAGTTAGATAAACTGGAACAAGAAAAGGATCTAGACATTCTAACTAGGTTCAAAGAAAGACATACCAAAGAATGTTATAATGCAGCGATAATAAGGTACTTTCTAATAGATAAACCATACACACTAAACTAGTTGTATAGAAAGTGGTATAGGCAACAATATAGTAACAAATAGGAAGACTTTTATATGTAGCTAGATAAAAAAGTTGTCTAAAACTAACCTATTATGGAAAAACGTATAAGTCACATTAAAGGAGCATTAATTATAATATTAAGGAACCTAAAAGAAGGATCTAGGGACTAGAAAAGTAAGCAATAAATCTTAGTACCTACAGCAGAGATACTAGTGGTTAGGTTAACTAGGTATAGGTTTAAACTTAAGGACAAAAACAAACTAAGAGTTAACCTAAAACATATAGCGTATTATACACTATTATAGATAGCTTGTGTGGATAATATGTGCAATATATATAGAGCACTAAAAGACAAGAACTAGAAGTACCTAGTAAGGATATATTAGGCACCAGAGGAAAAGCGGTTTAGGAACGCTAAGTATATATATAGTTGGCACCTAGTAGAAGTGCAAAGTTAAGGGGACTTAACACTTTAACTAGGAAGATTCCTTACGGAAGAATGCCTAGATGGATAATAGTAGTAGGAGTGCCTAGAGAACACTTATCTATAGTATATAGAAGGAAAAGAAACAAACTAAGTATTGGCTAAAGTTAGACTAAGTATAGGCAGGATCTAGCAGCTAACAGTTAGGAAAAGGAGAGGTGTATAGAACTAAAGGGAACTAGTATTAGAGCCTTAGACCCTTAAAGGAATTTAAGGACAATACCTAAACTTATAAGCTAAATAGCAAGATCAGCAGTTTAAAGCATTAGTAGATAGTGGAGCAATTAGAAACCACATATTACTAAAGGCAGTAGAAAGGATGGGGTTACTATATAGATAAAAGGAACACCCATATCCACTTATAACAATTTTAGGAGATTAGATAGCCTATAGAGGAGGTATTATTAATCTTAAAATAGGACCTATTTAGATAACTATTAAAGGGAGACCAGTTAGAATGTCTTTTAATATCCTACTATTAGGACAGGATAAGGCAATACTAGGGATGCCTTAATTATAGGAGTACAATCTAAAGATTAATTGGGTTATAGGTTAGGTCGATATTAAGAATATATAATGGCATAAAGTGCGACAGCAAACCAAGTTGGTATAGTACCAAGTTAGAGCAATGTATAAAGAGACTAAGCGAGGCTTAAGTTATATACCAAAGAGATACCATAAGTATGGTAAAAAGTTATAGTTACTAGAAAGTAAAAAGCTGTTAGAGTATGCAGCTTAGGACTATAAGATATAATTAAAAAAGGGAATAAGTCTAAAGTTCTTTCTAATCTATAAGCTTACTAAAATAGAGTTAGTAGCGCTTAAGGAGTTTATTTAGAAGAACTTATATAAGGGATACATTAGACCGTTATAGTTATTAGTAAAATATCCAGTACTATTTATCCTAAAGAAAAATAGAAAACTTAGGATGTGTATAGACTATAGATAGTTAAACAGTATTACTAGAAAGGATAGGTATCCTTTACCCTTAATTAGCGAAATTCAAGACAGGATTAGCAATACAAAGATCTTTATAAAGATAGATCTGAGATAGGCGTACTATTAGATTAGGATTAAAGAAGGCGATAAATAAAAGGCAGCCTTTAGGTTAAAAGAAGGACTATATAAACTATTAGTTATGTAATTCGGGCTTATAAACACACTAGTAACATTCTAGAAGCAAATTAATAGTATATTAGGAGAACACCTAAATAAATTTATTATAGCATACCTTAATAATATTATCATCTATTTAGAGAATAAGAAAGAATATAGAGAACACATTAAATAGGTCTTAAAGAGACTATAAGAAGAATAGATGCTAGTAGTAATTAAGAAATGCGAGTTCTTTACCAGGAAGACTAATTTTGTTAGATTTATTATTAAACTAGGCCAACTTAGTATAGATCTAAAGAAGATTAAGGCTATAGTAAATTGGCAGAAACTAGAGAATGTTACGCAGTTAAAATCGTTTCTAGGGTTTTGTAATTACTATAGGAGGTTTATAGCGCAATAGTTAAAGGATATTAAGCTATTTACGCAGTTAACAAAGAAAGAAGAACTATAGGTATAGGGAAAGGAATAATAAGAACTATTTAAGAGAATTAAAGGGTTGTTTATCTAGGAGCCAGTTCTTAAGATCTATTAACCAGGTCTAGAGATGGTTATAGAAACAGATATATTAAACTTTATACTAAGGGCATGCTTTATACAGAAATATTAAGACGGATAGCACCTAGTGGTATACTACAGTTAAAAGATAACATTACTAGAGTTAAACTATGACATCTATAACAAGGAGTTGTTAGGTATAGTTACAGCACTTAAGAAATAAAGAGCATTCTTACAAGGCACAGAGAAACTATTTATGGTTAAGATAGACTATAAAAACCTTATAGGATTCCTAACAATAAAGGAATTTAACCAAAGATAGGTTAGATGGGTGGAAATGCTTATAGAATACTATTTTGAAATTTAGTATACCAAGGATACAGATAATGCACAAGTAGACGCTCTAAGCAGAAAGGCTAAACTATAAAGTAATAAAAAGCTATTAGGAGCTTTATTATAAAAGAATTAAAATAGATTAATTAGGTATAATTATCCAAAGATTATAGTAATTAAAGAAAGTTAGATTTATAAATCGCTAGAAAGTAATTGGATATAGAAGATCTAAAAAGCATAGGTAGAGGATCTAGACTTAGAGCAATATAAAACTAGAGAAGTAATATATATGCCTAAGTCTATCGCAGAAGAATTTGTTAAGGAATTCCATAAGGGAATAATACAAGGATACAACAGAGCTATAGGCTTAGTATTAAGACTTTAAGAAGAGTATATTATTTAAGGAATTTAGAAACTAGTAAGATAAGTTATAAAGGAATATCTAGATTGCTAAAGGAATAAACCAACAAAGTATAAGCTGTATAGAGGGCTATAACCTATTAAAGTACCAGGAAGACTATAGGAAGTCATATTATAGGACTTCATTGTTAAGTTATTAAAGTCAAGAGATCCTATTATAGGACAAGATTATAATGTAATCTTAGTAATAGTAGACAAGCTAACAAAGTAGGGATACTTTATAGCATACACTAAAGAGATATTAGCAGAAGATATTGCTAGAATCTATATAAAGGAAGTATTCGTAAGACATAGAGCACCAGATAAGATTATATTAGACAGAGATCCAAGATTTATAGCAGCATTTTAGAAAGTATTTCTAGTAGAACAGGGAGTTTGCGCAGTAATATCTATAGCATATTATCCGCAGACGGATAGATAAACGGAAAGACTAAACTAGACACTAGAGCAGTATCTAAGGCACTATATTAATTAAGCATAAAACAATTAGGTATCGTTATTACCAGTTATACAGTTTACATATAATGCAACACTATAAGAAGAAATAGGGACATTACCATTTAAGGCGAATTACGGATATGAGCTAAGAACATTGTTATCGCCATATTAAGCAAAAAAGACGAGTAGCATAGCTAAGTAAAGAATGGAGATGTTAATAAATCTTTATATAGACCTTAAAGAAACAGCTAAACTAGTATAAGAATAAATAAAAAGGTACTACAATGCTAAGAGATCTAAGGGACCAGATCTTAAGGAGAGAGATAAAATATAGCTACTATACAAAAATTTTAAGAGTTAACGACTAAGTAAGAAGTTAGACTATATTAGACTAGGACCTTTTAAAGTTAAGCAAAGAATTTTATTGGTTACATATAAGTTAAACCTACTAGCTAAAATGAAGATCTACCCTATATAATATATCGCAATGCTAGAGCTAGTATACGGGAATATTAAGCCACTAGTCTATAAAGTAGACATATATAGAGGATAAAAGGAAGATAAATAGCAAGTTTTAAAGATCATCAGTTATAAGGATGTAGATAACAAAACATAGTATAAAGTAAAGTGAATAGGCTATAGTAAGACTACCTAGAAACTACTAAGTAACTTAAAGAACGCTATAGAAAAGGTACGGGAGTATTAGAAGAAAGTAGGTCAGGTAATATTAATAAAGAAGAATCGCCAAAGAATAAGTTACCTAAGGGGGACCTAAGAGGAGTAATTGCTAAGCTACTTAGAGTTATTTCCCTTATAGAAGGAGAGCCAGTCCTTTTATTACCTAGCTTAGACAAACCCTGTTAAACTAGTTTCCACTCCTTAGAATAGACCTTCTTACGCACTTTCTCCAGACAAAGAAGATGGGTAGAGGCTAATAGACAGGCTTTAAGGGCACGCTGTTAAGCAGCTATAGCCTCCTGCTTTATTTCCTATAAATGATAAAGCTTATCTAAGGCGCTTAAGAGCTTACTATTAAGCTTCGTAGTAGTAGATTAAACACAAGACCCTATAATAAATTACTTAGGGAACTCAAAGACTGTTAAGAGTTATAGGGCGCGTATACTTAGCGTTAAAGACAGAGCGAACATTACAGGACGATTAAATATTTACTTTAGTACACTCTAAATAAGACAAGGGTTGTTAAGACAAGGGACTTGCTATTACAATACACACTAACCCCACTTTTGCATAATAAGAACACGGAGATAACATTATCTTACTAAGTAATAGTATGGCAGCCACGGTGCGAGCATAACGTTACGCTTATAAAGAAGAAGAAGCTTTAGGTATAATAAGCAAGGATATTAACTAGACTAATTAAATAGACATTACACCTCTAGTAGACAACTTAGAGATGTTAGGAATCTTTAAGGATAAAGATAAAGAGGAGGGAGATAGTATTACGGACGCTTTAAGTATGATGTTATAACTACTTAGGGAAGAGTTACAGGAAGCTAGTTGGTTAATATAGGCACGGTCCAGGATAGATCTGGTGGAACCATATAATAAGGAATAGTAAGCGAGTCACATAATGTTATACATAGTGTATAAAGTATATGTAGTGTACGCCACGTATAATACGTATAACACGTACCTTACGTATAAGAGAGGATTTCTTAGGAGTATGGTTGTGTATTTAAAGGACCTTAGTCCCTACCGTAGATAGTTCTCTCCTTGTAGTAAATCTTAGAATACAATTGGAGTTAATCTGTTAGGTAACCACTCTACTAGTTATTATTATGTTGTTAATTTGTTCTTACCTATATACCCAGCCCAATAATAGAACCCACTGTAGTTCCTACTACAAGGTTCCGTTATAATTACTATTATATCTTATCCTTAACCACTTTGTTAAAATTACTTAAAGAAAGATTGTATTATATTTATAGTGCTAAATAGACGCATTATTAGGAAGATTATAAAATCTACTACTTAAGACAAAAATCTTTGAGTTATAGCCGCTGGGAAAGCACTATAGAAAAAAGTAGAAGAACTGGTTTCTCTTTTCTCTTAGTATAAGGTGGACTCCTTACTAGTAGAGGGAAGGAATAAGATCTAAGTAAGCCTCTTATTAACCGCTAAATGGCACTAAAAAAACTGGTCCTTTTAGTAGTGCTAATTAGGATAATATATAGCCTTAAATCCCGGTTAATATCTCTCCCCGCCTCCCCCACTACTATATCCTCCGCTGCCTTTAATAACTATTATATAAGAACTAAAACCTTTGCCAGTTTCTTTAAGCCTACTATATAGGCTATAAAAACCAACAAATCCGTCTTAATCCACTAAGGATAATTATAGGAGGTAGGTGCTATCTCTATATAATAAAGTATAGCCTCTTAACTCTCCTTCGCCAAAACCATAATTAAGGTAAATCTTGTTTAAATCTAATAATGGAAACATTTCTAAGGAAGGAGAATCTTAGTCTATCTCTGGTTTGATGTTTTTATTAACCCAAACTTAAAACTTTATAAGGAGAGCTTGGGGGAAATGGGCGGAATGGGTAAAATGGGTAGAATAGGTGGAATGGAATAATTATATAAAATTTAAGCCTTTAACTAGATTTTAATATCTAAATTCAAGGTATACTAACCGTTTATATAGTACTTAAAAGCGGTTCTCTTAAAATATCTCTATAAGGCTTTTAAAGTGATATAGTACTAAGCTCGATTTATATAAAAGATAGGAAATAGCTAGGTGCTATTTAATAAGCGGACTTAAAGGAATAGGGTCGCAATGGGCCTAGAAGGTATTATAAGACATCTTCTAGTTTCTATTATGGTAAGGTCTTTCGACTTTAGGCGTAATTAAAAAGGGGTATATCTAAAGGTTAAGATCTTGGAAATGAGAACTAGGATATAAACTAGGATTCTAGAAATAAGAAAAGGGAACTAGGATTCTAGAAATAGAAAAGCGGTTTTCTATAAGTAAGCGTATTGATCTTTCTAAATCTCACAGCATTCTCTTTTAAGACTTTAAAAAATAGATAGTTTATTTAGTACTCTATACATTTGGTTATCCATAAACTATCTCTATATTTATTATTCTTTACCTAAAGTTACTAAATAACTATAAAAGTCTATAAATTATAAGACTAACGCTATAAGAACACCTCCTATATAGTAGCTCAATCTAAGTAATAGATCTTTAGCGCTATTAGAAAGTTTAGGCAAGATTAAGGACAAGCTTTAAGAACTACTAGTTAATATAACCTTGCCTATACTTAAGAGAACTATAGGGTTGGTAACTATAGAAAATAATAGAATCTTAGAGCTCTTAGAAGGGAAAACATAGGTATTAGTAGTAGGAAGCACAACTAGGGCTGCTTTAATAGTAGAGTTTTAAGTATTTTCTATAAACTGGTCTACCTCGTCTCTAGGGTTTATGCTAAAAACTATGCCGATATGGCAATGAGACTTATAGAATGTTTATACACAGTAAAACTATTAAGGTTTTTTAGTATTTACCTTAAAATCTATAATAAACTTACCGCTTATATTTATAGGATTAAATTAATTAAATTCTGTATTGAAGGAGCAGTTCTTCTAGCAAGGGTTTTTAAGTTAACTTTATGTTAATGTGTAATTGAGACTAAGAAAATTAAATTAAAGTACTGTTCTAACTAATATACTAATAGAGTTAGGATTAAAGGCAAGTTGTCTAGTAGCTCTAACTAAAATCTATACTACTTAATATGGTATAGTGAGTATATAGGTTGGGAATAGGCTATCTAACCAGTAAGCATATTAGAGTAATGTTAAATTATTCTATACCGTAGTATAATGGAAGTGAATGGTGCTTATAGAAGCAGTAGCGGCTAGAGAAGATATAATAGCTTAAAGAAAGAATATGGTTTTGGATAAGGACGTAAGATAATAGGAGGTATGACTATTTAAGCCTATATATAAGGTAAGAAGGGCAACGGAAAAAGGCATTTTAGATTTAGATTTTGTAGTAAATTTGATAAATATAAAAACGGATTTTATAGGCGAGAAAACGGATTTTATAAATAAGAAATCGAAAACTAGAATTTATGCCTGCGTGCCCTTAGATGTTTATTAGCTTAAGAGTAAAAGCGTCTATTTGCCAAAGTGTGTTATTCTATAAGAATTATTTAAGAACCTTTGCCCGGCAACCTAACTTATAATTTATTTTTTAAGTAACTAAGTAGGTACTTAAATTACTAACTTCTAATTTTCTTAATCCTACTTTTAACTATATTTTAAGCTCTACTTTTAGTACCGCTTTTTATATCTAATATTAATACTTTCTCCTATCTTTATCTTACTCCGCAATATTATTATAATTTTTTAAGATGGTAACCGCTGACGAGATTAACTAGGCTAGGTCAACGCTCTAATAACTTAAGTTACTATAAAATCTAACTAATAAAGAAAAAGCTAAAATTAAGGAATATGAAAATAGTATCGCTGAAGAGATTTACTGGGCCAGGATAACGCTTTTATATATCCAGACACTGTAAGATCTAGCCGATAAAGTTAAAACCCAAATTAAGGAATTTAAGAGAATTATCACTAATATGGAATATATTGCTGACGCGGAATATAACGGTTAAGGTAATAGCCAAAGTAACGGCTAAGGTAATAGCTAAAGTAACGGCTAAGGTAATGGCCAAGGTAATGGCTAAGGTAATGGCCAAAATAACGGCTAAAACAATGGCCAAGGCAACGGCCAAGGTAACGGCCAAGGTAACGGCCAAAATAAAGGCCAAAATAACGGCTAAAATAACGGCTAAAATAACGGCTAAGGCAACGGCCAAAATAATGGCTAAGGTAATGGTTAAGGCAATGACCAAGGTAACGGCTAAAAGAAAAACAATAATATTAAGACTAAGCCCACTAAGGACGACAGTGCATTTAATGGCATTCCCTATATTAGCAAAAGTATAGAGAATCGTGAGGAGGACGAGCCTATTGACCTTATAGGTAAAGATGACTTAAAGGAGGACCCTAAGTATAGTCGATTATTGTATTATAGGCCTAGTCCGAAGAAGGTAAAGGGTATAGCTATAACGACTATTAGGTAGATTGGTGGAAGGGGCATTAAGTATATTAATAAATACGGACTAAAAAGCTATCCGAAGTATTGAATTAAGTTAACTGCGGTAGATCCTTAGTATAAAGAGAATCCGCTAGAGAACCAAAAAGTTAGTAACCCTTTTAATTGATATAGAGACTAATGACTAGATAATGGTAAATATAAATATATAAGGCGTTATATTAATAATATTTTTGGAGTTGCTTAGTTTGCAGAGGGCGCAGCTAATATAGATACTAAGTTAAATCTGCTTAATCTAGATATAAAAGGAGATAAAAGGTACGGTCCTTACTACGTCTTAATTAATTAGGATATTAATGGCAAGTTGGAGAAAAAGTAGAAGACTAGAGTAACTCTGTAATTAAGATAGGGAGCATAGATTGCCAACTAGGCGCTTTATAATTCTGCTACTATTATAGAAGCCAGATTCTCTAAGCTTATGCTAAGTAAAGAGCTAGAAAGAAGCAGATCTCCTTCTATTAGGCTTGCTGTGAAAATAGCCTGTATATTCCGTAATTAGTTACTTAAGGGATTACCCGTTCTAATAACCCGTTTATTATCTACATATATAGGCCGGTTATTATCTGCTCGCGTAGGCCGGTTATTACCCGCTTATATAGGCCGGCGATTACCTGCTATAGACTAGGCCATTAATAAGGATTCTGCATTTGAGAAATTTAAAGAAGATTACTTTATAATAATAGGAGTTAGCGATTTCTATAAACTTAGCCCTTAGGAAAGAGGGGAATGCCTAGTAGTATAGAATATAAATAAGATAAGCTTGGGTTTTTAAGGTTTGGGTAAAGTAACTAGGTAAATTGCGCTGTATAGTTATTTATACTTTATTATTATACTTTTGTTTAACTATTACTAATTCTCGTCTTCGCGTTAAGTTTGTTAATTTTTATATAACCTACATATTGTATTAGTTAAGTAATTAATATTCCTTATTTTATGGCTTTTATATAATCTAAGGTCATATTTATACCTTTATTAAAAACCTTCCTAGTATCCCGAAAATAAGAAATTAAAGAGGTCTAAATACTTTCCTTTAGTTATATTTATATAAGTCTGTCTCTTAATAACCTAAGAGCCTATTATAATGCCTATCTAAGACCCTTATGGCTAGATTGCTTACGGCTTTAGAATAAATAGGTAACATAATAAGCATTTACTAATAATTGCACCTTAAAATGCGGCTATACCCATTTTATACCTTAAGGAGTAACTTTATAGTATAGAGTGTCTATATAAAGCTGATAGCCTAGAAGCACGCTACTTAATCCTCTACGTCTCTTTTTTAATTTAGCGCTTTAAAGATAAATTATGCTTAGATTTAAGAATGCCTAGAGACTAAGAATGCTTAGAAAATAAGAATGCTTAGAAATAAAAACTCTTGGAAATTAAGAATGCTAGACTATAAATAAGATATTTTAGATTTTATAGTATAAGTAAAATTATCTAAACTTTGGGGGAATATGAAGAAGACGTATAATCTAATGCTTCTATTTCCCTCTAAACCCTAGAATTTTCTGTTACTAATGCCATATCTCCACTATAATATTTATGGTTTGTCTTATTAGATTATTAGGACAACCTCTTTTAAAGAACGCGAATTTATTTGTCCTTTAGGGCTAACGCGTCAAGAATAAAAGTTAATAAGCGGTTAGACTGGCTATTATTAGTTTATAAAGGTGGAAAGTATAGAGAAATAGAGTATCTAAACTATAAGCCGCTGAATCTTGGCCCTTAGGTAATTATTGTTTGTAAGTATATAAGTATAATCTTAAGTGTACTACTGGAGTAGAGTAGTAATATTGTTATACGCAGCACGCCATGCAGCGTTATCTATAGATAGTTAAGTTAACTACTGTATAAAGTTTGCGTATAGCTAAACCTCACTATAAAGCGCGTTTTGTATTTGGTTATGCGACTAGATTTTAGCTTAAAGATTATACTGCTTAGAAGGAGGAAACATCTAAATAGTTGCTCGATTTAATAAGTTTTACTTTAATTGGGATGGCTATACCTATTGGCTTTCGCGGTTGTCTAGCACTAGGGGTTTAGAGGATTCTTTTATAATTAAGATATTTAAAGGTGCTTTATCTATAACTTTAATTAGGGCAGCCTTTAGACTTGGCCCTTAATACTAATAGGGAGGCTTAAAAACGTGCTTATTGGACGACTAGCTTAGGCAAACTAGTTAAAGATAGGGATGCTTAGGCATACTTTTAGTGGGCATTAAAGGTATAGAGTTAAAAATTCGTTAAAAGGCTGATAATAGTGGGGAAGCTTGCTATAAATTAAGGATTCTATCTTAAAGGTGCTTCTTTATACCCGTTTAAAAGATATTAGGCTTAGCCTTAAGCGTAAATATTAAAAGTTAAAGTTTAGAAGATGGACCTATGTTCTAATCTTAATAACTAAGCTCTAATTTACAAAAACCAAATTTAATTTCCTAATAACGGTTTCCCAAATTTTAGATTCGCACTAGCGGATTCCTATCTTATAAGGATATTTAAAAAGCGCTTACCTCTTACTATAGTAAATGCTTCCCCCTATAAGTAATTATGCTACTATATATAGGTTCTAGCGGATATATAATTAAGAATATGTTTACTAGGCATCCTTAACCGTGGGGTATGCTAGACCTTAAGGAAAGTGCCCTAATAGCTTTAACGAAATCCGCCCTTATATAGAGAGCAAAAAGTTATACCAATGTTATCTACTAATCTATTATATCTCTTAACGTACCGATTTTAAAAGCCTTTTTAAATTAAATAAATACTGCCGCTTCCCTAAAAGTCTTAGTCGTGACATTAAATAATACTTTTGGTGTTAAATAGCTGTAAGGACTTATTACCCTAGGTATACTTATATAGGGTGAAACTAAATAGGTAATATATAGGCGTAAGTATATTCCTAGTATAATTATATTTAAAAGGCTTAAAAAAGAGTATAGGCTAGTAGAGAAGGAGATTCTTAGGCAAGTAGCGTATAATAATATTGTTAAGATTAAGCAAGTATTTTTAGAAGGCGAATTTCTAAGAATTAGTGTTGAATACTATTAATTTACACTTAAAGAAATAATCTATATTTATATTGGACTAGAAGAAGCGCAGTTATAGTTTATTACATGTTTAGTATGTTTTTTAAGCTCTTTAACTTATAGTTAAGTACTAAGAGTTAGGTTTTTAACGCACTTAATTGCCTTAAAAAGCTGGGAATTTTATATTAATTTGTGTATCCAGCCAAGATATATAAGTGCTGCTCTGTAAGTTTTCTGTAAAGAGCTCTATTTATTACGCGAACTTTAACGCAGCGAACTTTAAAGAGGCTGTTAAATATGCTCCTAATATTATCCTAAACACCAACTTAGAAGATTTGGGGTTTATATTACTAGCTTATATAGAGAGGCGCCCCTAATTACAGCTTAGAGATATAAACTATATTTAGGAGCAAAGGGCTATTAATAAGGTATTCGGCTTATATAATCCTGAAAATTGAAGTAGCTGCAACTAATTAATAGATTTTTTGGATAATCTATTTAATTTAAAGAAGATAGTATTTACAAAATTCTCTAAGCTAGTAAGGATATTTTATTATTTTCTTGCCTTGATTACTAACCCTTATAGTATTATTTTATTATATCCACTGAGGGAGATAGGCGGTGTTTAGAGCATTATCTCGAGCTAGTATTATTTAAGTTGTTTATATTATAGAATAAAGGTAGCGATAGAATGGGAGGCTAAGTATAATTTTAGAGATAGTCTTTATCTTTTTAAGTATCTATTTAAAAATCTGTTATTTGTTTTCTAATTCTAATATCCGTTTAATAAGCTATATAAGATTAAAAAAGTAATAAATTAGTCCTTTTACCCTAAAAAGTAAATTGTCTTAGCTTAAAATATAGCGCTTATTTGTTTTAAGTGAAAATGGAGGTCCTCTAGTAGATTGCTCTTGGTAGATATATTATAAACTACCCGTGCCTACGACTTTAATATATAGTATATTATATATACTAATAAACCTCAATATCTTCTATTAATTTATCGATTTAAGCCTCTAATTATCTTAAGAAATATATTATCTAATGCCCCAGACCCACGCTATTATAACCCTAGCAAGACTCTAGATATTAATTATATATTAAACAATCCCACTCTTTGGTCTCCTTCTTTAACAGAGCTAGCAAATTTCTATATATCTATTCTACTATTCTAAAACCACTTTAATCGGCCAAGTAGTAGTTAAGTTAAGGCTTTAGAAGCTATAATATTACAGCTAAAAGAGTAACGCATTTCCTTAATTATTTAATAGTATTAAGGCTAAAAAAAATAGGTAATTAAAGTAGGGTTAAGGTGAGGTAGAGGCACTCTATAAAGATATAGAAAATCTAGCAGAGTAGGTTAATAGGGTCTTATAATGGGGAAAGTTAATAACTAAAATACTTAAACCTTTTGTTAAGCAGAAGCCTACTATACAGAGGGGAAAGCTAGAAAGTAATAGCTTTGTAAAGGCCTAAATCTAGGGGACTAAGTTTGATAAGATAGAAATATAAACCCATTTATAGACAGTATTTAGTATAATTTACTATTACTAGTATTTACTCTCTACTTATTACCCTATATCTTACTATAGTTATAACTAAGTAACTATACAGTTCTTAGCAATCTTAGAAGTAAAAAGATTACTATTTAACTAGGTTGTAAAAACAATAAGGTATAAATTAGATAACTAGAGATTGTTGCTAAATATAGCTATATACTAAGGTTATAGCTATTAAATATACTAGGCTGTGCTGCTAACTATATAATTGCTATAGCTAAATATAAAGCCAGGCTAAGTATATAGTAAGAACTAGTATAGAAGGGAAGTGGATCTCTAAGAGGTCGAGGTATACAGGAAATAATTACATTAATTAGCAGAAAGAAGAGTTAGCTAATCCATAGAATTTTATATTTACTATATTATTGAGAACTATGGACCTGCTAATTAATTTATATACTAGAGTTAGACTGCCTCTAGGTTAATCTTTGCCCATCCTTTAATAAATTAAAGGACTGCTTACGCTACACTAGTCTATAGATTTTAGACCACCACTTTTGCACTTTAGAAGCAGTTGGACTATTATAGCATCCCTACGTGCTTTAGCTATAGATAATAGCGTTCTGCCAAAGGAGTCCTTTAAGTTAATATTAACACCCCTATGCTTAACTAGAAGTTGTACCACTGTATTATACTTATAATTAATAGCCTATAATAGTAGTGTCCAACCTAGGCAGTCTCTTATATTAATATAAACATTTTTATATTCTAGAAGTAGTTAAACTATATCTTTATGCCCCTTTTCTGCGGCTAATAATAGCGATATCCGGCCGTTTCCCTATTTATAGTTTATATTAACGCTTTCTAAGAGTAGCTATACTACTGCCGTCTGCCTAAACCTTATAGCGCATAATAGCTTATGTAAAGAGTCCTTTGGGTTAAGACTGCTAAGTCTACTTCTAATTAATAGCCATACTACTAATTTGTGTCTGTTCCTTACTGCCTACAGTCCTTTGCGAAATATCGTGGACTCGGGCCGGAGTAAGCCCGCGCACCACCCACCACCAAATTTTGTATGGAAATTAATGGAATTGATTATTTCTACCCACTCACACTACTACAATGGGCCGGCGCCTCCCAATTAAGGTTATAAACCAAATAAAACTTCATCTTAACCTTAATGAGGATGTACCTAAAATAGCAGCAGCCTTGAAGCTCTTAAAGATGACTGTTTACAAGCTCCAATTAAATTGGGACCTCTGGGGTCAGCTGTATGCTCTACCTAGTGTTAAATTAGGTAGATTAAGTGCTCTACTAGAGTATTAAAAGCTGGTAAGTAGTCTTGGCATAGTGTTAAGGTTTGCTGACGTTCCTACTGTATAGAAACTGCTTGAGTACCTTAGTGATAGGCCTACTACCTACCTTGATGAGATGCAAGACTTCCTCTTTGACGAATTTGATATCCAAACCTCTATATATACCATTCGCCGTATTTTTAAGGCCGCTTAGTGGTCTAGAAAGATAGTCTCTAAGCATGCCGCCTAGTAGAGTATACCCCTCCGTACTACCTGGTAGGGTAGGTAGAAACAATGGCTTGCTGACTAGCTTGTCTTCCTTGACGAATTGGCTTTAAATAAAAGGACTGGTGATTGAAAATGGGGCTAGTTGTTAAGAGGGATAGACTATAAGGTGTTAATACTATATAAAAGATCTGAATGATGGAGTATACTACCGGCGTTAATGCTTAAGGGCTATATAAGCTATCTTATTTTTTAAGGAGCTTTTACTAGCAAGCTTTTTAAAGATTTTATAGAGTACTAGGTGCTACTAAATTGTACGCCGTACCTAGGGCCGCGTTCGATTATTATATTAGATAATATATCTATCCATAAATTAGCACGACTTTAAGAGCTCTGTAAGCGGGCGGGTGTTATACTTAAATTCCTACCACTATACTCACCAGATTTTAATCCAATTAAGGCAATGTTTAAGGATTTAAAAACTTGGATAAGGAGGAACTACACACTGGTGTCTAAGTTTAAGAGCTTTAATAGATTTCTAGAGTTTGCAATTAGTTAAGCTTATAGAGTATATGTAGAGGCACATTTTAAGAAGGCTGGCTATATAGTAGATTAAAGCTTTCTATAATATATTCCTTTACTTACAATAGGCTGTCCTCTGGCGTTTAAACTCTACTACCTTCTCTCTAATCCGCGGCAGCGTACCAACTGGAAACCTATACTCCTTCCAGAGTTCTATTGTCATATCCTTTGGAGATCTTATCCTATCAATATCCTAATTATCCGCCATTAAAGTATGCTTAATTGGCTGTAGGATACTCTTCTGGCGCTTACTAGAGTGGCTTGGCTAAGCCATTAGCCAGTTAAAGAACTATAAGAGAATCTCACAGTGGTCTATTTTTAAATGCACTAGGCTTAAATTAGGAGGTGGCTCAATACTAGAAGGAGGTAGAGGTTAAGGTAGAGGTTAACCTAGCTACTGCTGATAATCTAGACACTATATTACTTACAACTCTCTAACAGTAATTAGCTGAACTAGGTCCTTAACTTAGTCTACTAGTAAGTTATCCTTAGCCTCTGGTTCCTTATTCTTTAGGAGCTGCCGCCTCATCTTCTAAGCTAATAGCTGGTAAACAATATTCTGTAACGGCTCCTCAACCATTAAAATGTCGCTTTGGATCTCTCTACTCCACCATTAAAGAATATAAGCGTTAATAGGATAGTGATGCTTAATACAATCAGCTTTACCTTGACGCCTATTCTGCTAGCAGGTACCTCCTTTGTTTAAGTAGTATAAATTAACGCAAGGCCATCTGCTTACTAGAGCGGGGACCCTATTTCTAGCAGCTTCCTCAGCGGCGATAATATTTGGGAGATTGGCCTCTTAAATCTGGGTGGTAGTTTATCTACTAGATCTTACTGTTTAACTAGAGAGAGGCGCTGGTGATGGTACTAGTGTTTCTAGAGGCCGTTCCTCAGTCAAGTATAAGGTAAGATCTAAGTATAATAACTTTGTCAGATGCTGCTTATGGAGGTCCCTTAATAGCTTGAGTACTTAATAAAGGTTAGTGCGATCGTTAACCTTATAAAGGAAGTTATTAGCCTTTAATTGCCTCTTATATAAGGCAGCCGCTTCAAGGCAATTGATGTTAAAGATCCATAGTAAGCACCTTATAATTATACTATCACACTAGCGCTTAATTAAGCTATAAAGGAGGTTCTTAGTGTCATACTTTAAAGACATCATACTAGGTAAGGCCTCCCTTCTAGATACTGCCTTCCAACAACTTATAAAGCTGACAGGAACTGGTAGCAGCAACATTTAATCCTCCTCCTCCTCCTCCTCCTCCTTCTCCTTGTCCTTCTCCTCCTCCTTATCCTCCTCCCCCTTGTCCTCATCCTCGTCCTCCTTATCCTCCTCATTATTATTCTCCTCCTCGTCGTTATTCTCCTCCTTATCATTATTCTCCTCCTCATCATTATTCTCCTCCTCTATAGTATCCAGCTGTGCTAATAATGGCGGCGATGAGTGTATAAATAACAGTAACAGTGGCTGCAGCGCTAGCAGCAGCGTATAACGCTGTACTGGGCAACACTACATCTTTTTTAGAGCTCTCTTAGAGGCCCGCGGCGGCGGTAAAGTATTAAATAATGTACGTTTACGTCTCTGGCGCTTATTAGTACAAGCTAATACGCGTATGGCTAAATCCATAGGTAAATAATAACTACTCTATACAAATTGTCTAATCCAGTTAGACTAGAGCATGATTTTAGGTAGCGACAGCGAGGTTTAAAGGCGTGGGTAGGTAAGAATAATTAATTCCATTAATTTCCATACAAAGTTTGGTGGTGGGTGGTGCGCGGGCTTACTCCGGCCTGAGTCCACGATATTTCGCAAAGGACTGTATAACAAATCCACACGCCCGTAGTATTGATATTGAGTCACTACTCTAATTTTGTCGGCTTTAAGATATTTTTAAGCAGTTATATCTTGTCCTCGTTTCGCAGCCTATATTAGTGCCATGTTATCCTTCCGTTTAACGTTATGGCGATAAAGGTAGGGATTTATATTACTATAAAGGCGGTCGTTTATCTAGGCGAAAGCGTTTAATATCTCCCTCTACTTATAGGTTTTTGGCTATTAATAATAATATTTCATTCGGCAGATTAAGCAGCGATATTTTCTATAACTGTTTATTAGGACAGTAAGTAGTTATACTTAAGTGGTAAGAATACTTACTACTAAAGTGGAAATCTATATAGGAGCTTTAAAGTGGTAGTAATTGTTAATAGGTAAAGAGCTCTAGAGATATAAAGCGCGAAGTAGGAATCCTATAAGCTTATATAAATAATATAAGAATAGCGTGTATAAATCCCTTCCTCGTGCCTACTCTTTATATAGGGCATTGAAACGCCATATTCTTGCTTAAAAAGAGGATGCCTATAGCTGCCACTTTCTGGGGAAATTAAACTCCGGAGTTGTGATTCGGTTTCCTAAATATAGTCGAAATGTCAAACCGCGTATTTTATTTTTCCAATCCGGCCCACGCTAAGCTGGATTCTAGATTCTAGATTCCGAAATCTAGATTTTGGATTTTATAATTAGGGATATTTAGATTTGGCGTTTATATAATTTGTAACTAAGCGCTAAGATTATAATACGCCTACTTTAGAAATGTAAATAGCCGTTAGTCTCTACAGTAGAACTTAAGTTAATACTAGTTATATTTCTTTCCGCCTAAGTATAAACGACTTACTCTGGATAAGGATTACCTATATAAGGAGTGAGAGCGTACTAAGAGTTTATCATTATGCTTTTAGGTCTCTTTTGTTAAAGCCTAATATAACTCCTTCCTTTGTTACGCTAATTAGCAGATAAACCAAATCTAAGCTCCTTGGGCAAATCCTTAGTAAGAAAAACAATCCATCTTTAATAAACTCCCATTATTAGGTCTACCTTTAAAGTGATTTAAAAATATAAAGAGATAATAGCCCGTTAATATATATTAACTCTAAGATTTATAATTATAGTTTATTAGATTCCGCACCTAGCCTATAGAATAGGTATAAAATAGTAAGACAGATTAAATAGTTATAATTAGGCCATTGCTTAGTAAAAGAAATTATAAATTATCTTTTTACCCATATCCTTGCTCTTTTTTTAAATATTATTTATTACTTTACTTCTAACCTAGGCGGGCTTTACAGTATATTAAAGCATTTAGTATACTAAGCTACTAAGCCTCTACTGCATAACCTCCCTCAATCTACTCTTCCTTATATACTTGTAGTTCTTAATACTTTATCTACTATATTTAACCTATCTATTGCGGAAGCCAAGCTCCAGACTAATATAAGAATAGTTATAAAAAGTGTTAAGGAATATAAATAAGAAGACAATATTAAAAAAGACTTAGGCGCTTATTTCTATAGCATTTAAGTCCTTAGGTTAAATCAGAAATAAAATCGCAGCGTTTACTCCTTTATATTACGAAAACGCCTTCTCTTAGCCTCTATAGAGGCTATATAGGCCCGCCAATATAACAGATTTCTCTTTAATATGCGCTATATCAAAGCGCTTTCTATAATTATAATAGACAAATTTTGCTAAGATAAGTTATCTTTTTATTTTATTTAGTTATCTCGTCCTTAAGGATTTACTATATAAGAATTCTAAAAGCATCTATAAGAATTGATCTGTAAAATACTAAGCCAGGCATGGCTATAGCATTTTGTAATATCTTTAACTACTTCTGCTTTACTGCTAGCGAGTTATACGCCGGGATCTTATTATAAGAGTTGTATAATATACCAATTAACTATTTAGCTAATTAGTGTAGATTTTCTCCTATCGCTTGTTTTTAATACGCTTTTTATAGACGCTTATAGAAACGCGATTTATAATTATATTATCTATAAAAATGTGCAATAAAAATTCGTTTTAGCTATTTAAAAGGAAATGGAAGCCTTATTTATAAAAATGGTATCGCAGCCCGCTATAGAGAGTGCCTTACTTATATATTATTAATGACTTAAGTCCTTTTAACTATAATTTGCGCTATTTAAGAGCTATAAATCTTGCTTTTACTGTCTAATAAGAATGCTTAAGAAGGTCTTTGACTGCGGCCATGCGATCTATAATATGTATATTAAGACCTTTGGCCAAAAACCGAAGTTAGAGAAGTATATATTTAATATTTCTTCTTGCTTACTTTATAGGATACCCTAGAAAATATCTAGCTTCTAATTTATTCTACCCATAACTGGCACTTGTGTTCTTTATATAAATAGAGGCGGTGTTTATGGCGTTATACCTCTTACTTTCCTTAATTATATTAAGTAATAAGTTTAGCATTTTAGTTGCCCGCTCTGGGATTATTTTAACTATATCTATAGGACCTTAGTTGGTGCATATTGGTTACTGGTTAGATAATTTATTTCCTAATATACTTTTAAGGCAGCCTAATTGGTATTAATATATACTTTATGCTATACAATCTCTAAGAGTCTTTCCGTTAATTTAAGGAGCTTACTAGAAAGACTTTTCTATAAGATTAAAAGGGATGCCTTTTCTTAATAAGAAGATTTTAGAGACTTATTAGCGCTCTTATTAGAGACTATTAGTATAATTTATCTGCTATTAAGAGCGCGTTCTAATAGAGTCTGGGCATTTCTCCTAAAATGTTTAATCCACTAAAGAACGATATGAAGGTTATAGTGACAATAATAACTACGTGACTAACTATGCCTTATTTAATGTTAAACTATAATAGAGGATAAAGACCTTAGGAGTACGGTATATAAGTTAGAGATATTTGTTTATCCAATTTTACTAATATTGACTTAAGGGTATTAACTTGTTTAGGCTTAGCGACTAAAGTATAATATATTAATTAATAAAGCGTAAGTCTCTAAAGCCTACCTTTCTAACTTAAGTTTCCTACTAACTGCGCCGGGAAAGTACTTCCTATATATCTATAGCTCTATAGTATTTTAAGCCTAAAGTACTTAATAACCTAGGTACTTATTAAGATAGTGGCCTTAAGTGCAATAATTCTTATTTTATTACTTTCTGGGAATGCTAATTTCTCTAGCCAGATAAGGGCTAACTAGATTTTATACTCTCTCTAGGGACTAGCACTTCTTCTACTTATAAATATAAAGTAGGAGTACAATCCCTGGTTATATATCGATGCATTTCCCGCCTAATGCAGGCATTTATAGCCAATTTAGATAGAGAAAGAGAATGGAAAAAGTTCTATAATAGCGTGCCAATGGAGGCGCGTAGCCGATACTATTGTCTTAATATATTTTTTAACGGTTTGGAGCCAAACATTAATAATTTATCTTTACTTAAGGATCTTAAACAATTAGTATATAATTCTATTACGTCTAGTATATAAGTAACCTTGGTAAAGGATTTGATCTATACTTCTATTTTCTACCTCAAGCTTAATAATATACCTTATTTTATTAATAGTAACTTCTAGTGTTAAGAGACTATATTTTGCCGTTTAACTCCTAATTATTAAGGTAGAAAGAACCTTTATTATACCCTTATTAAGGCCTTTTTTTTTCCTTATTTTTAGGCGGCCGGTAGCTTATATAGAGTCTATACTAAAGGGCGTTCTATTATTTAGATGGCGTATATACTTTACTACAGAAAGTATAGATAAGGAGGTGTATATATTAATTAGAGGGATTATAAGCAAGCTAAGGATAATTAGTAGGCTTCTAAAAATACTTTAGTAGTTAGTGGTAATTTAAAGTCTAGATGCCCTATTTGGCTGTATTAATTATTAAGCACTAGGGAGGCCTCTTCTAAGCGTTTTATTAAAACGCCAACGGCAGGAATAGCTAGAACAGTTTTAAATAGACTAATGCTTACGATAACTAGATTTGCATTTATGGAAGTGATTTAACCGTGAAGTAAAAATATATATATTATTATATTGCTTAATATAGAATTCCATTTAAACTTTCTATAACCCTAACTATTCCTACCTCTTGTTCCTTTAATAAATTTGCCTAAATACTTAAGTTTTAGGCTCCTAAAAATAAGTTTTTAGAAATATAGCCAGGGCAATTGTTATAGTTTAATTAAAGGATCTATTATGTCCCTTAAAACTAAAGGTTAATTTTTCTAAAGAATAAATTTGTGTTAGTGTAAATGGAAATCTAGATTCTAAAGTCGTTTTTCTGGAAAATGAATTTGGAATCTAGTTTAGCGTATACTGGATCGGAAAAATTGAAATCTAGACTCTATAGAACTATACCTTAAATATAGGAGAATTGATATACTATTAGAGGTAGTACTTAGGATTCCTTTATATAAATGCTCTGGTCGACCTTCTTATATAACTATAGCCCTCTTAAACTTTCTGCGTTTTCTACCTTTAAGACTTTTTACTATATCTACCTCTGCTTACACCCCTCCTTATAGGGTTAATTGAGTTAAGTACCCTCTTACTAGGTTAATAGCCCGGTAACAATCGCTTCTATAGCTATAGTAGCCCTTTATCTAGTCGACCTTCCTTTAGAACTTCTCTTTATATTTGTAGATTATCTTAATTTAGCAAGTCTAAGCTTACTTAGTTGGTCGGCGTATTATCTATATGCAGCTCTAATAGGCAAGCTTTATTTTATTGCTTTTATATATACCTATAAGCTCTCTAGCTGTCTAATAACTGGATTTAGTAACGTTATACTCTACTATAGAGAAAGAAAAAGGGGGATGGTTTTGGAATGGGCCGCTATTTACGACCGTATGTTTACTTTTAAATCCTTGCTAAAAAAACTAAAGGTTAATATCTACCTAAGAGATCCTTATGGAAATATATTGTTACATCTCCTAGTAGGGTAAGGAAAAACCGTTTTAATAAAGCTACTGCTTAAGGCGGGAGTAGATATCTTAGAGCGCAACATTTCCGGCTTTACGCTATTATATTTTGCTACTAGACGGGGATTTATGGACGCTATTTAACTTCTTATTAGCGAGGGTATAGATATCTTTGCTAATTAGATTAGGGATCTAGGGAGGGACTTTTGGGATATAAGCTTATTTAATTAAGGTGCTAATACACCACTATACTATACGGCCAACAACGGATATATGGACGTGCTTCGGTTGCTTATTAAGGTAGGTGTTAATATTAACGCACTAAGTTAGCATAGGCGTATAGCGGCGAGTAGTATAAGCGTTGTCTTAGGTATGGCTAATATTCTTAAATTCCTTATAGAGCTTAGGGCTCGTACTCCTCCTATAGTAAGGGTGTTGGCTTATATACGCTGTTTAAGGAAGAATTAAATTAATTAAGTAGTGTTACTATAACTTAAAATAAATCTTCGGTCCGTAATATTTAAAGGCTATTTTTATGCATAGCGTAAATATATATTAGGCGGAGTTTAAAAGGCCATCTGGAACAGTTTCGCTAATATATAGTTTTTATATAAGTAATTAACTAAAAGGTAGCGTTAGCTAATAGTTAGGATATAGAAGGAAACCTTAGTAGGGTCCTTAGCATAGTAGCCATTTTACCAAAATAGGAGGGCAAATCCGTTAGTTAGGTAATATAAAGTCGCATTTATTTCGGTTCTTTTAAGAATAAGGCATATCTAAAAAGAGCTACCTTGCGCTCTTTCCGTGGAATTTACTATTAGTAGGAACCCTAACTGTTTTTAGATAGAATATGCTTAAAGAGATATATGGGCAAATCTACAAAGGCATCTCTTAATAGTTCTATTAAAGTATCCTATATAGACATAAAAACATCTAATAGTGCGATCCCGTAACTAAAAACACTTTAACTAAAGTGCTAAAGTAATAAAACACTTATAGACCGTTATTAATATTACTTAAAGTTAACTATTATTGCATTAATAAAGTATAAAAGGTTTACGCGTATTACCTACTTACTATTAACGCCTCTAAAAGACTTAACTCCGACCCCCACGCTTAGGAAAATAGTAGCGCTTATCCTTATTCTTAAATATAAGGTCTAGGTAGTTATCCTTATTTAGGGGCATTAGAGGACCATTTTCTAGATTATCGTCATAAGTAGGTAGGTGTCCCTTATTTAACGGCCAATGGTTAAAGGTATTATATCCCCTATAGAGCTAGCAATAAAAGTCACGGGCTAGCTCTTGCGCTTAACTAAAAAGGTTATATCTTAGGCGGTTCTATAGAAGATAGATTGTCTCCAGAGGAGTACTTTATCCTATATAATAGAAAGGTTCTAGAGAATATCCGCGGATATAAACAATAATACACATATTCTCTTAGTCTTTTAAGCTATAAAATGATAAATATACAAATAAGAAGAGTAATAGTAATGGCTTTAATAAGGAGTTTAAAGAGTATGGTAAATTGTTTAGCGGTAGAAATTACTTAAATATTATCCCATCCTGTTTTATATATTATTGTAGGTATCTAGCTTAATAGGGGCCTTTCTTTCACTCGCTCCCCTAGCTAGCGCTATTAAAGTTAAGGTTATATCTCTAAAATTAGTTTTCTATTTCCTAATTTATAATTCTATAATTTATAAATCTAAATCCTGTTTCCTAAATTACGGTTTTAGGATTTACGAAACCAGAAGAGGGATTAGGAAAACAGTTTCTTCGTCCTACTTGCTCTCTCTACGAGCGCTAAAAGGCCACCTAACTTTTAAATCAATATAAGAGCTCTTTATGGGGTAGACTAGCTAGTGCAAAGATGCTAATATATAATGACGTCTCTATAGTGGAGGGGATGTTATTCGCACCTTATAAAGGCTAATTATAATTATAATTATAACAATATGGTCAAAACGAGACATATTATAGGGCGGTTAGGTTATCTACTTTCCCGGGTTTATTTAGCCTAGGCGACTCGCCCTACCCTATTTTATATACGTTTTACCAAAGGTTACTGCCTACGCCTTAGCCGCTAGCTATAAGCCCCTGCCCAAATTTTAGTAAAACTTTATTTCTATATAGTAGAAGAGTATAAGAGAGTAAAATATTATTCTATTTAACCCGCCGACACCTTTAGATCCTTCTATACTTACTAGAGAATCTCTTTTATCTAGAAATAAAGCCCCCTATCTTCTTTCTCCTACCTTTTATCTATTAGGAAACCCACCTTTTATAGCTTATTAATATATAGGATTAGCGGTTTGAAGTAAGGCGTAAATATCTTAATACGGTTAAGAAAATGCCTTTCCCTACTTACTAGCCTAGACTTTAACTTAGCTAGCTTTATGGTATTCTTATAGTTCTAGCACTTAAACTTAGTTATACCAATATCTTTACCCGGCCCATTATAGTATATATATATCTAAAAAAGCACCTAGAAGAACGACTCCAGATTATGCCTAAAGGAGTATTTCTCGCTAAGAAGCACTCTAATTGCTATAAATACTCTTATGCTAGTCTTACCCCGCGCTCCTAAAGGCCCTTCCCGCCGCTCTTTAATTACAAGATTGAGGTTAATTAAGAATAATCACTAAAAAGAATTATTGTCTTCCTTATTTATTAAGAGATTGCCTATTAAAATGTTACGTTAAAGAATGCTAGCCTGCGTATATAAAGGCTTATATTTTTTAATACCACCCTCTAGCGTAGTAAGCATTATAGCCTAAGAGCTTGCCTTATAAAGAGCCTTCCTATAGTCGTAAGTAATAACGCGTCGATATACTTAATTCCGCATAATAGGGCAATTAATTAAAGAGCTTAAATACGTATACTTATTGGGCGGCAATGGGGCGTTAGTATAGCTAAAAGATCTCTTTTTACTAGTACTTTGGCCTATCCTTATACTAGCTTATACTCCAGTTAGTCTTAGAGGCATTATTAAGCCTTCTAGCTTATAGTTTATCGCTTTAGTAATATTTAGCCCCTTATGGATATAAAAGATGTCATCCTCTTATCTACCTATATAAATAGTCTTATGGTAATAGTACCCGGCTATATTAATTACTCCTTTCTCTGCTGCCTTATATAGTAGTTTGCCCTTTTTTTTACGCTCCGGGTATTGCTACAAGTCTTTAATAATAAGAGGTATCTTGGTATTCCCCTTATAATATGCTTTTTAGTAAGTAGTCACTTAACCAGCGATATAGGGTGCTCGCTTTATAAGTTCGTTAAGGATAAGACGCTCGGTCTAATTATTACGCACGACTTTAATATATCGTTTGCCGTCCAATGTTAAAATAGTAGAGTCGAACCTAAGCTGCTCCTTATTTATCTAGAGAAATCCCAATATTGCTAAGGTAAATTATAGTCCGTCTTTATTAATGTTAAATAGTAATAATGCGATGCCTCCTACCCAGTTATACTCCTATAGCCGCATAATAGATTTATAGAGGGTAAAGCCTAGGATAAAGCAATGAGTATCCTAAGCGGCAAAGACTTCTTTTATATATTTCCCTAAATCAAACTATGCCTTTAAGGCTATATCGGTATTTAAATTACTCTTTAGCTCTCCTACTATAAGTATATGCGACTAATAGTATTAGGAGCTTTCGCCGGCAATTAGATTATCTACGAAACCGATATCTAGCTTTTGGTCGGCCGTAGATCCTTATAAGGGCTGCTAAGTATGCTACACTAGTCTTTATTATATCTTTAGAGCGAACTTATACTCCTTTACAAAGTCTAGAAATGATTTAATTAACTTATTAAACCACTTTAGGGCTTTACTTTCTTTTACGCCTTTAGGCTAGTCATGCTAGCCGCCCTTCTTAGTATATAATGGATTATCCCCTTCCTTGCATTTCTTAAAAATGGCGGCGCTTACCGCCTTAAGGCCTTCCACTCCCCTAAAGAATGCTTTATATAAACTAGGAATCCCAATATAAAGAGGGCCTAGCTCCTCCTTTAGAACGTTATCTACGTATTTCCTATATTCGGACGAGTTGGTAAAGCTGCTTATATTATATAAATATAGGGTTTAAGCGTGGAATGGTAGCGGTTAGAAAGGAGGTGTAAACTCTATTATAGTGGCGATAGTATTACTCCAAACGTCCTTATCTAATTTGTAATTAATAACTGTTTTTAGGAGAGGGGTAAACTATTTAATACTAAAGTCATTAGAATTAACTAAGGAGCTAAGTTAGAGAAGGTCACTATAAAGAGTGCCATAGCTAGCGGTAGATAGCAGTAATCAAGCAGCGGAAAGGTTTTATAATGCTAGGATAAGGTTAACAACGAGATTTTTAAGCCCTATGTGTGTTATAGGGGACTTATTATAGACAAATTAATAAATACCTTTATTACCGATCTAATGCAATAAGTCTAGAGAGCTAGGGATGTCTAGATCCTAATAAGTTAAGTTAAATAAATTATAAAAGTTATTTAGTCTTTCCCTAATAGGATTTGATTTAATTATATCTAATCTAAAGAGGTTTGCCATTGCGAGCGAATGCGCTAAGAGCCATGTTAGGAGGGCCGACGTAGTAGGTAAGTAGGTAGGCGAGGAGGGGAGATTAAAGAGGCTAGTATATAAGAACGGTATAATGGTAGATAAGTATAGGGAGGTTAAGAATACGTTAGGCGCGTCTTATAATAAGGAAATAACTAGGGAGAAAAGTATAAGGAAGGAAGTAAGGTAGGAGCGAATATAGAAGATTAAAGATTAGGTATAGAAAAGTTAAGCCGATTTAATATAGCTTAGACTAAGGCTTTATAGGGCTTAGTTAAATACTAAGCCACGATAACCGGTTTTAGTTTATTCTATAACGCGTAAGGCTCTAATATAGTAGGGCTTTTAAGAGTGGGGTTGGTTATATAAGCGCTTATATATAATTACGTGGCTAGTTCTAAAATAAGCTAAATCTAATATACCAAATATAGATAGTCAACCTCTTTTTATAGCAGTTAATTAACCTAATTTTTGAAATTAGGATCTAGCTGGATCTAGTTTTTAGGATCGCGCCCTTTTTATAATAGTTAATTAGCTATCTTCTAAGATTAGGTTTGGTTTTAGGATCGCGATTTAAGCTAGGGTAAAAATAGCTTTGTACTTACTCTTCTAAGACCATTAAGCCGCTTAGCTTAACCGCTATACCTTTTTAGCCGTATTTAGTGTATTTGGCTTAGTAGACGTTTCTAATAGTTAACTAGTCTGTTCCCGAAAATAGAGTTAGGATATAGTCTTTAGAATTAGAATATAGTCTTTAGAATTAGACCCAGTTCTTAAAACAAGATTTAGTTTCTAGAGCTATAGCTTAGGCCAATATTAAGGGATATATCCTATATTTACTCTTAACATTCCCACCTTATTAATATAAAATTTAGAGTTAACCTATATGCTAGTTATTATACAAAAATACTAGAGAGCTACTAAGCTATTAATTATTTATTATAGTTATATATTTAAAGCAGAGATTATTATTAAGGTTAAAGCGAGCTATAAATAAGAATTTTTAAAAGTAAAAGGAAACCTTCTTAGAAAAGGCCAATAGATTAAAGCAACACTTTGACATAGATTGCTATATCTTTATACGGCGCAATGGTCGATTTTATATTTATATATCTATAGATTAACCTTTATAGCCTCCAAACCCACAAGACCTAATAGGCCCTCTTCTCTCTATTACTATACGGAATATACTAACTGTTTTAAAGGAAAGGTTCTATCCTATTCTAGTTAAGAAGACTTTAGTATATTTTAACTAGGTTAAAGAGGATAGGTTGATAAAGGTTAATTTTAAGATATCTGGATTGGAAAGCGACGACCTTAAGGACTAAGTAAGTTATAGGCAACTAACTTATTACAGCCAAGTATATAAAGGTAGAGGACTTATTAAGCTTGCTTGCTATAAGCGAGTCTCTAACTTTAATCTAATATATAAGAATTTATTTATTTACGTACGGATAATAATAAGAGATCCTTGATATAGAAGCAACTATATAGAAATAAAAGACCAAGCTAAGGAAATCCTAATTAACGCCTTAATCCTCAATAAATGCTAAAAGAAATTAATATAATTGCGAAAATCTTTATAGAAAATTTCTTATTTCTTAGACTTCTTAGAATCTCCATCTCTGGTATAACCCGCCTTTCTTTTATATACTATTCTCCTTAATATCTCTTCTAATAGATCCTCCAATATTTCTCCTAGTTGATCTCCTTGCTTATATGGTTTACCCCTCTTAGCTATTTCCATTATAACATCTTTAAGTAGTTTATATATCTTAGCATAATAGTAGAGGAGATAGGGATTCCCAGTATAGTATAATATAAATCTCTTTGGTAGTATATCCACGGCTAAAACCTAGGTAAGATATTACTATATTACTATAATAGGGCCGGACCTAGATATAATTGCTTTATAACTGGGTCTTTAGAGTCGTTTTAAGTCCTCTATTATATAATAAGAAGGCAGCTATAATATAAGATACCTTACTTATCTACCTAAAATCGTGGCATTGGAAATTGTTATTGCTTTATATGGGGGAGTTACTACCCTAAGAGGGGTTGTAAGATCGGCTGAACCATTCTCTGCTTAATTATTAGTATTGCTAAATAATATATTAGTGTCTTATAAATATACCTGAAGGCACTAGCGACACGTATTTAGGACCTACGACTATATCCGTTAGCTGGGATAAACCTTTAATATGGTTCTCTTTTAGTTAAGGCGAGTTTATCTTAGCCTTACTATTGTCCTCTATTGGCTTATATAAGCTTACCTTTACTTTACCGTGGTCTTCTAGTCCCTTAAGGTAATTAGGGTACATTTTCGTATCCTCTTATAAATTACCCTTCGTATTATTGTTATTTTCGTAAGAATTGACCTTATTAGGTATTTAAGTAGGCGTATAAGGCATCTGTTTCTATATAGGGTCAGAAAGCTACAATTATTTCTTCTCCCTACTAGTAGATGCCGCGTCTTTGTCATCGATACAATTCTGGGATAATTTAAGGTTTCTAGTAGGTTAATAATTAGGTATATTATCTTCGAGGCGGTAGTATATATTGATATTTTTATAAGCACTAATTAAGAACCTATAGGTTATGTTAGCAATATATCTAAGCTTTGTTAAGGTAATATATATAATGGCTGGTATTCTTATAAAGATGGTAAGAGATATATAGTTAAGAGGTTAGATTTAAAGGTAAGTTAATTTAATGGTATATAAGAACTAGGAGCACGACGTTTATATTCTATTTCTCTCTTAGGGCGGAGTTAGGATAGAAGGTAGAAGGGAAAGGCGAAGTATACCTGCCGCCATTTTCTACTTTATATATAGTGTCTGTAGTACAATATTTAGTAGTTATAATTACTCTTAGCTTATATATTGTCTGCGCCCGAGACTATAGGCGCCTAGAGTGATCTATAAGTAAGGCATTATTTGGAAGTAGCCATTAGCTAAGCTGTTACTAAACGCGAATAACTAACGACCCCTAACGGACGCCATATGCCTTAGTAGGGGTTAAAGGAATTTGCATAAAGTTGTAAACTAAAACTAGAAGGTAATAATAATCCCCTAATAGCGCCTCCCTTAGCAGGAACAGTATTATATAATTTACTTTTAACGCCCGTCCTTTATGGAGTAAGATACTGCTTATACAGTAGACTTACCCTAGCCAGTTAATCTTATATATTGACTCCCTATCTATAGCAAAGGAGCTATTAGTGTACTACTAGGAGGTTTTATTAGCATTCTAGCTAAGTCCTTTATAAATGCTCCGCCTTTATAGGCGGTATAATAACTCCTACTAATCTACCTTACGCTAAGGGAGGACTTATATTTAAGGCGCTGAGCAGCCGGTATAGAGGTCTATAGGCTTGTTCTATATCCTAATAATATTAACCACGATTTCTCTTTAAGTGGTATCCCGTAACCTTAAGTACCTATAAGTATAGCGTCCCTAAATTGTTAGCTAGTAAGTAGGCGTTTATAGATAGCTACGGTAACGTAAATGCGTTAACTAGTTAGGAGAGTAACTCTAGCAATAAGGATCAAGAATAGGACGCAGAGATATTATATAACGGAGAAAATGGTTTTAATACTAAAGAAATATAGGTAGACAGTAATAAAGAGATGTTAAGCGGTAAGGCTATATAGTCGACAATTAAATATAGTGGCCTTGACTTTATAGTCTTATATCTGTAAGTATAGGATATAAATATAAAGAAGAGTTTTAATAAAAGCTAGTAAAAGGGTTAAAACTTTAGCCTCTCTTTGTTTAGCCTATTGTGAAATAAAATAATATTTTACTATTCCCACTAGAGTCTTTGCCCGCTTGACTTATAGTAAGCTATAAAGTATTCGCGACAATCTATGCCTTCCCTTAGATACGTTTATTTATTACCTTAAAAGCGATAATAGAAGGCAAATCTATGCTAGCGACCTAGGATTTTTTGAATTTCTTAGAGACCTAGAATGCATGCCGCCTTAGTAACTATTGGTCGTATTTAAGACTATGGTACTTATGGATTTATACCTTAAGGGTATAAATATATTATTTTATATTATTTTCTTTTTGTTTCAATCATTTCTCTGCCCATTATATATAGCGGTTATTTATCTATTCTGGTATAGTGGGGAGGGGTAGTTAGGTTATGTAAGGAGGCTTAGATTTATAGCTATGCTTATAAGGCTGTTTATATAGGAACTTCTTTAAGTATATATAAAGGGGCTTTAAGTTGTTGTAAAGTTTATAGGAGTCGTTATATAGGAACTTCTTTAATATTTCTAGATCTAGTCTTATATATTTCTTTTATTTCTAGTTTTAGAATTTTTATAGTATTTGCCTCTTATTAATTTAGATTTGTATATAATATATAAGGCTTAAATACAGTAAGGCTAAAGAGGATGCGCAGAGCTTAAAATTTACATCTATTTTTAGCTTGGCTATTTATTATAGGTTCCGGATTATTAGTAAAACTATTTAAATGTTTTTATTAATCTACTTTGCTTAAATCGCCTAGGCATCTGCTATAAATAAAACTCTTCCCTATATGCTCTCCCGTTATTAATAAATTTATATAAGAGATATTGTCGGAATATATAGACAGGAATATATGGATAGAGGTTACGTGGTTATGTCTCTAATTAGTCATCCTTATGATAACTCATCAGCCCCCTACTTAGGCACTACGATCCTTACAATCCTCTGCTTTCTTTACCTATTAAACACCAGACAAATTCAGAGATTAATAGGCCAATTAAGTGCACTTGGGTGATACCGACATTAATTAATGGTTAACCTTACCGGTTGGCTATAGAGTAATAAGGTTTACTGCTGCCCTAGCAGCTTTAATTAAAAGCAGCAATTTAGTACCTAGCAGCAAAACTAGCACCTAGCAGCTCCAGCAGCATCTAACTACCTAGCTAGCTTAGAATAAATACATTCTATAGCATGCAAACTAATACCTAGTACAACCTCTTTACTAAGTGCCAGTACCCCTAGCTTATTAATAGCACCCAATACCTAATTACCCTTGGGCAGTAACCCAGCAGCTACCTTAGCAGCTACCTTAGCAGCACTATGTGTAGTATACCAGCTTATACAGCACCTAGCGTCACAGCAACCTAATAGCCTTGCGCAGTATCTAATTACCTAACAGCTTTACGCAGTAAACTAGTGTAGCAACACAACTTAGCAGCAAACCAATATCTAGTACGCGTCTTAGCATACAAATCAACATATAATAGCCCTATGTAGTACTCCAGCCTTACAGCAACCTAGCAGCGTTAGCGGCACCTAATACCTAATAATCTAGCAACCTTAGCAGCATCCCACAATCTAGTAGTATTATAGCAGTACCTAATACCCAACTACCCAATAGCTTATATAGTACCCTAGTATAGCAACGCAACCTAGCAGCGTTAGCAGCATCCCATAACCTAGCAGCGTTAGCGGTACCCACTTACCTATAATCCTCCTTCTTCCACCTTATTACCTGCATTATAATAATTATAACTCCGCTAGAGGAATTAAGACCTGCTAATATGCCTATAGACAGACAAAAATTTGTGCTAATACGCCTATAAATATAACCCCATTACTAGCATTATACTACTACCTAAATAACCCTATCACTGGTACCATACTACTACCTATATAAATAATAATCGTGCTAATATGCATACAATTTATTAACCAACTAATTATACCTGTATGCCTGCGATCTACCGACTAACCAATAGATAAGCTCTATGTTTAACCACTATTACCACCTAACGCTTATATTGTACTACTATCTAAATCTAATGACTATCGCGCCAATACGCCTGCGATCCTAATTATAGTTATGCTAATAAGCCTATAACCCAAACATAACCAGGTAGAGCTTTGCTCCCTAGAATACAACCCTATTACTAGCACCGTACTGCTAGTATTGGAATATATAGATAATGGTTATATAGTTATATGTCTCTAATTAGTCATCCTTATAGTGACTTATTAGCCGCCTACTTAGGCACTGCAATCCTTATAATCCTCTGCTTTCTATACTAATAGCTGTTTTAAGTATAAAGAAAGAACTGCCAGTGTTAGAATATATAGACAGGAATATATGGACAGAGGTTACGTAGTTATGTCTCTAATTAGTCATCCTTATAATGACTTATTAGCCCCCTACTTAGGTACTGCAATCCTTATAATCCTCTGCTTTCTCTACCTATTAAATACTAGATAAATCTAGAGATTAATAGGCTAATTAAGTGCACTTAGGTAATATTAATATTAATTAATAGTTAACCTTACTAGTTGGCTATAGAGTAATAAGGTTCACTGCCGCCCTAGTAGCTTTAATTAAAAGCAATAATTTAGTATCTAGTAGCAAAACCAGTACCTAGCAGCTCTGGCAGCATCTAACTACCTAGCTAGCTTAGAATAAATATATTCTATAGCACGTAAACCAACACATAGTACAACCTCTTTACTAAGTGCCAGTACCCCTAGCTTATTAACAGTACCTAATACCTAACCGCCATTAGGCAGTAACCTAGTAGCTACCTTAGTAGCTACCTTAGCAGCACTATATGCAGCACACTAGCTTATATAGTACCTAGCGTTACAGCAACCTAACAGCCTTGCGCAGTATCTAATTACCTAACAGCTTTACGCAGTAAACTAGTATAGTAATATAACTTAGCAGCAAACCAATATCTAGTACGCGTCTTAGCATATAAACCAACATCCAATAGCCCTATGTAGTACTCCAGCCTTATAGCAACCTAGCAGCATTAGCGGCACCTAATACCCAATAATCCAGCAGCCTTAGCAGCATCCTATAATCTAGCAGCGTTATAGCAGCACCCAATACCCAACTACCCAATAGCTTTATGCAGTACCCCAGCATAGCAACACAACCTAGCAGCGTTAGTAGCATCCTATAACCTAGCAGCGTCAGCGGTACCTACCTACCTATAATCCTAATACTATTTGCTACCTTCCTTGCAGATCTACTACGTTAAAAATTACGTTAACAGCACGCCCCTAAACGCCAGCATACCCCTCTACGGCCTTTACAAGCCACGAATACCACATTAACAGAGTCTATATATTAGTGCCTCCTTCTTCCGCCTTATTGCCTGCATTATAACAATTATAACTCCGCTAGAGGAATTAAGACCTACTAATATGCCTATAGATAGACAAGAATTCGTGCCAATACGCCTATAAATACGACCCTGTTGCTAGCATTATACTACTACCCAAATGACCCTATCGCTAGTACCATACTACTGCCTATATAGACAATAATTGTGCTAATATATATGCGATCTATTAACTAACTGATTGTACCTATATACCTATGATCTACCAACCAACTAATAGACGAGCTCTATGTTTAACCACTATTACCACCCAACGCTCGCACCGTACTGCTACCTAAATCTAACAACTGTCGTGCTAATACGCCTGCAATCCCAATTATGGTTATGCTGATAAGCCTATAACCTAAACACAACCAGGTAGAGCTTTGCTCCCTAGAATATAATCCCATCACTAGCACTGTACTGCTAGTATTGGAATATATAGACAAAGGTTACGTGGTTACGTGTTTCTAATTAGTTATCCTTATAGTAACTTATCAGCCGCCTACTTAGGCACTGCAGTCCTTATAATCCTCTGCTTTCTATACTAATAGCTATTTTAAGCATAAAGAAAGAACTGCCAGTGTTAGAATATATGGACAGGAATATATAGACAGAGGTTACGTGGTCATGTCTCTGATTAGTCATCCTTATGATGACTCATCAGCCCCCTACTTAGGCACTGCGATCCTTACAATCCTCTACTTTCTCTACCTATTGAACACCAGACAAATCCAGAGATTAATAGGCCAATTAAGTGCACTTGGGTGATACCGACAGATATAATAGGTAATAGTAGAACTCCGTGGGTTAAAATAGCCGGGGTGTTTACTATATTAGTGAATTAAATAGTTGCCATAACTAATATCTCTTATTATGTCCGTATGCCCCCTTTTCTTCTATTATTTTATAAACTAACTTTTATTTTAAGGACAAATTCTATCCTTAACTAGTAAAGAAGATACTAGTAAAGAGTAACTAGACTTAAATATATAATAGGGGAACGTGGTTCTGCTCGCTTTAAATACTAAGCTTAGTTAGATCTACTAACTTATTGCTAATTAAGTATATAAATGCGGTAAATACTTGCTATAAAGGGCAGGGCTAGTTCTAGCTTAAATCCAATATATAAGTTTCCTTTAATAAGTAAACGATATAATAACTAAAGAGCGTACCACTTAAGCTAATAAATTTCCTCCTTAATTCCGTAGACTTCTCCATCCTTAGGCTAAGCGTGCCCCTTTTCTTTTGGGTACTATAATCTTATTTCTAGTCTTTATAACCTATTTATCTCCGTAATCTAAAGTTTTATTACTGCCTCTCTTAAGAGTGTGGATTTTGTTTTAAAACCGCCTAATAATATCTTTTATTCCTTCCCAGTTACTTCTTAAGCTATTAATCTAATTGTTAACCTTCCCTAGATAACCTATAATGTAGCAGTCGCTTTTTTTAAGGCTACTAACTTTCCTATTAAGTTGGCTAAGCCTATAGCTAAGTTAATTAATTAAGTTACTTAGTCTTTCTATTACCCCTAATAGAGTAAGCTAGGGGTCAATAAGCTTTATTAGGAGTTACCAGGCGGACTATATTGAGATGTCTTATTAGTACAGGGTAAGTATTTCCTTATAGCCCCCCTATATTGGCCTTGTTGTTCTCTAAATTACTTTTATATCCTGGCGCTAACTAGATACCCTACTTATATTAGTAAGCTAGCAAATGGATAAAACTATAGGAAAGTAACTATCGCATACCTACTAACGGCCCTTAGGATTGGAAGTAATTGGTATATCCTAGCTCCATTAGCGGTATCCTATAAAGGATTTAATATTTAGAACGTACCTTAATCTGATATAATGTGGTATTCTTTATTATGGCGTCTAAGTCGCTTATTATTAAAGAGATAAGGCAGTTAATAGTTTAAGTATCTTTGCGAGAAAGTAAGGAGGGATTTCCTTAAAGGATACTGTACTTAATATAGGTCTAGTCAAAGGATATAGAGACCTTTTATATTTAGCTTCTCTCTACTACTTAGCTAATGGGAGAGTAATAGTAGGCTCCGCTTTAACTATGCCTTAAAAGTTAAGCCGATTTACTAACTTAGGAATACTAGTATAGTATTATAAATGCGCTATAATACGGCTATAATAGAAGTATAATCCTTCCCTGTCCACACCCTATTTTGCTATATCTCTACTAGAGGGTTATATTAAATAATAAGGGCTAGTATTAACCTATTTCTTCTAATTATTTTAAGACGGCGATATGGAGGTAGCTAGTTAAGTGTTGCTTCGCACAGTAATGCCTACCTAGTTGCGTGACTTTACTTAAGCCCTATTATATGCCTTGACGTAACTTTCTATTGCCTTAGCTAATAAGCCTGGCCTAAGGTTAAGATAAGGTAAATAGGTAACTTAGCTTTTAGATAGCCCTAATAGTATAGGGTTTAGAGGCGTTTATATAAAGTTGTAAACTAAAACCGGAAGCTAATAATGACCCCCTAATAACGCCTTACCTAATAGGAATAGTATTATATAATCTACTCCTAACGCCTACCCTTTATGGAGTATGATACTGCTTAAGTAGTAGACTTATCTTAGCCAGTTAATCTTATATATTTACTCCCCATCTATAGTAAAGGAGCTATTAATACGTTATAGAGTGGTTTAATTAGCATTCTAGCTAAGCCCTTTATAAGCGCTCCGCCTTATATAGGCGGTATAATAACTTTTATTAATCTGTCTTACGTTAAGGGAGGACTTATATTTAAGATACTGAGCGGCTGGTACTTAGAGGTACACAGACTTATACTCTTATTTATACGTTCTACTGCGTCCCTATTTCTATAAGTAGTTGGTTTACTTTTCACTTATTATTTATCTATTAGAATACTCTATCTTCTCCTTTTTTTACTAACTATTCTATCTAGTTATTAACATTAATCTTCCTATCCTCTATAACAACTATTCTAGAATTTGCTCTAGATCCCCACTTATAAAATTAACAAAAAAAAAGCTAAAAGCACTATTATGGATTTAAGGCGTTAGTATTAGCCTAATTACTATCGGGCTTCTTAGTCTTTACTATATGTGGGTGCCCTCTAGACTATAAAATCGCCCTTCTCTATTATTCTCTTTCTAGGAATAATTAAAAACCGTACTTATAATGGTATATTTAGGTCTAGTAACACTCTTAAAAGCCTATTAAATAGCCTAAACAAGGTTTAACAATAAACAACCTAATAAAGAGGCCGGTATAGGCCTATAAAACCCCTTATATCTTAAGCTAATAATTAAGGAAAGGTAGAAAGTAGCTTTAAAGTATAAGATATCTGCTAAAGATTAGGTTCGTACTGTCTTATTCGGCTTATAGATAAATATACTTCTTCTTGCCGTTCCTATTAGTTTTATAGTTAATTATCTTTACGTTAATAGTATTACCATATTTATCGTTAACTTTATTGCTATTATTCCGCTTACTGTAATACTTAGTTACGCTATTAAAGAGATTACGCTCCGCGCCAGTAATATATTGGGTAGTCTTTTAAACGTAACTTTTAGGTACATTTCTCCGCTTCTTATTTATCCTAATATTATCTAATATTTAGCGCAGAAATGCTGTTAAATTAATTGTCTCTATCTTAGCCCTAACTAAGGGCCAGATTACTATTATTAAAACTTCTTTAATTAGCAGTATGCTTTCAAACTTACTCCTTATTCTTAGTATATACTTCTTCTTTAAAGGTATTAACTAGATAGAATAACATTTTAATATAATAGTAGCAAATACTATAGCCAGTCTTCTAGCTCTGTCCGTTGGTAGTCTAATTATTTTAACCGCCTTCCACTTTATGCTGTTAAGTAAGTTTAATAATAGCTTTAGACCTATAATAGATACTAACCTACGTAGCTACAAGCCTTAATAGCTCTATATTTAATTAGGAGCTTTCCTATAGAATAGCTGTTATCCTCCTAATTATATACGTTTGCTACCTTATATTTCAATTAGGGTTATATACTGAAATGTGTAATGCTTTAAGCTAAAGGACTCCTAAGCGTAAATCCTCCTAAGTTAAGTAGGATTTAAATATAGAAAAGGAAGATAACGAGATTAAGAAGCCCAAATTAACAATTTAGGGTGCAATTATAACCCTTAGATTCTCTACTGCGTTAGTCGCCTTCTATTCCGAGTTTATAGTTAATAGTATTAGTGATATTACAGTAAGCGGAACTATCTCCATTACTTTTATTGGTTTTATCCTACTCCTAATTATTAGGAACGCTGCCGAGTACATAATAGCGGTTATAGTAGCTTATAAGGATAAAATTAATCTAGTAATTAATATTTCTATTAGATCTAGTATATAAATCGCTCTTCTAGTTCTCCCCTTTATTGTTATACTTAGTTGGATTAAAGGCTAGGATTATATAACGCTTTATTTTAATACCTTCCTAATTACTATTTTGTTTATTACTATGCTTTTAGTGAACTATCTTATCTAAGATAGCAAATCTAGTAAGTTTTCCTTTCTATATAGGTAATCTACTCTAACTAATACTAAAATAGACTGGCTTAAAGGCGTTCTTATTATGGTAATCTATACTATTATTGCAGTTGCTAGCTGGTTTTATTTAAAATAGGTTTTAGATCCTCTCTGTCCTACTTAGTTTAAGCCTTTAATTACTATCTTACTCTTCTATTGGTATTAATTAGTTTCTATTACCTAAAGCTAAATAGGATTTTTATAAACTATGTGTATAGCTTTCTAGCAAACCTAGGCTCATCTTTTTATATCTATTAAGTTGTCTAGGTTGCCTAGAATATTGCCTTCTTTTATTTTCTCTTAAAAAAAATCTTTATATTTATGTCTCTTTTCTTTTATATATGCGTATAATAGGGAATTCCGGTTAGCTGGAAATCTTATTTTAGTATATGCTAAGAGCTATACTAAGGACCGTACGCTAAGAATTTCTAAAGTGCAAAAACTGGAAGCTAATTTATAAGCGACTCTCCCTTAACCTTGTATGTATAGGGCTATAAGGCTTCTCTAAGGTAGTATAAGCTAAAGGCGTAAAGTGAGATCTATAGGACCTTTATAAGAACCTAGAACGAAAACTATAAGGCATTTAAGGCCGTTAGAATACAAAGAAGTAGATAAGAGTAGGAGAGGCAATCCACTTATTTAGACGGTATATATTTATGTTGGACCATAAGACTGGTTTTAGTTGCGATGTAAATCCGCTCTTCTTTCTAATATATACTTAAGTTTATTGGCTAACTAGTAATTAAAATTCCTATAAAGAACCAGATAAGTAATAAACGTCATATATAAGCTGTCTGCTTATTGTGGGTGATAAGTAAGAGCCAAATAGAGAGTAAATGGGTGGCAATACTAATGCTGTTTGCTATAAAGAGGACCTTATTATAGACTCTCGCGGCTAAGTTACCCCTATCTCTCTTACTTCCCTATACTTACCGCTCCTTCTAATTAAGAATTCTCTCTAAAGGAAAACTTCTTAATATAATATAATCTATTACTAAAGAGAGAAGGAGCTACCTACTACTACCCTTCTCCCCCCCTTCTTCCCTTTCCTCTCTTTTTTCGCTTATTATCTTAAATATAGAGATAGTAATAATAATATATTCCCCTTGTAATATATACTGGCGGAGGGAAAGTCCGCGTATATTAGTAAGAGACTCTATATTTCTTAAATGCATGTCTTATAAAATGCATTATATTTACTAGCTTAGTAGAATATTTAGGGTAGCGATATTAAAACTCTCTCTAATATTTGGGGCGTTAAAAGTGGGTTTTTACATGCTTCTTTAGGACATCTTTTCGCGGTATATAGCACATCCGTTTTTTATATAAGAACTCGTCATTACCTATATAAATAAGGTATACTAGGTGGGGAAGCTCCATAGGATATAACTAAATAGTCTTAGCTTAAGCGGCGTCTAAAGTGTTAAGCTTTTGTTAAATAGTTCTGTAATCTTTATTATCTGGCAACTCTTCCTTTAGGGAGATATAATTAGGAGTTTGGTAATTTAAGGTACTCTTAAGACCGATATCCCTTCGCTTTTATATATAAGATATTTTCTTGCTTTTAAAGATAATAAAGTCTATTTTGTTCCGTTTTAAAGGTTTACATTAAGCTGTTTCTTATTAATAACACAGTTAAGCTAGGTTTTTAATAAACTTAACTTAGGCTTTTTTATTTTTAAAAGGCGTAAAGAGCATTCTAGTAATGGCAGCCCGCTCTTAAAGTTTAAATGCCATACTTAGCAGTATTAATACCTTAGTTAGGCGCTTCCTACTAAGCTGCCTGGCTATCTTAATCGTGTTAATTAAGTTATGGAATTTACAAATAGCGGTTATTAATTGTTCCCTCTACAACCTTTAATACGTTATACCAATATTCCGCTTAGTCTCTTTATATTACTGGTATAATTTGGTGCCTTTGGCATTGGTAATAGGGTAGAGGCCTTTGTCGTAGATATAGTTTTTAAATTCTTTTTATTCTTTATAAAGCGCTTTAAGCTTAGGGTTATTACGGACTTCTTCCAGCTAGTCGTTATTAAGCTCTATAGGCGCTTATTAATCTTATAATAGCCCCATTCTCGTAATAGATTTAATAAGGAGATCCTATAAAGGACTTCTAAAATAGATGCTTTGGTAATTATGTGCAATATACGTTGGTATATAATATCTCTTATACATACTACTGAGATAGCCTATGGTCTGGTTCCGCTCTTCTAGAGTAAGAGTATCTATTTATATAATTAATATATAACTAGATCTAAAGGTAATTATTAAGTAGACCTACTATTAATGTTTTTACCTAAAGCCCGTTGTAGCTAGTACAGCTCTAGTTCCTCCTTAAACCTAGTAATAAGCCCTAGGCGTATAAATATATTATGGTATTTAGCGTATAGAAAGGCCTTTTCTTTTATAATATTGCCACCCCTAGTTATATAACTAACGTCGTAGAAGAATAACCAATTTAGTACTTCGTCCTTCTATTTAATATATAGTATATTACGGTGCGCTGGTACCTTAAGGTTAAAGATATCTTGGATATTTATAAAGTTATCTAGGAATGTGTCTTAACTAATACTAACGGCTAAGATATATAAAACAATATAGAATATAGGAAGATCTTTAAGACGGAAGGTAAATTTCTTTCTATAGATTTATAGTTAGTAGGATATATTGTTTAGACATAGCACGAAGCTTATAGTTTACTATCCTTTTCTTTGTTCTTAATGTGTTTTAGGTTTACATTTACTATAATTATACTCTTATTAGAGTGTTTCTTGCTGTAAATAACTATAGCGTTAATATTCTTAAACTAGACGGCTTTATTGCTGCTATTAGTACTAGCGCTTTCTACTAGAGCGCCTAGTCTTATAGCTGTAGCTATGCTAAGTAGGAGAAGAAGTAAAATTTAGACTTAAATAAAGCTATAGAGTGGCTTAGTATTGTTAATTTAGAGAGCGTAGAGGATAGTATAAAGGGCTTAGACAAATATAGCATACTTTTCCTTTGCTGACTTATTAAGCTTAAGGCTTAGGATCTACTTTTATAGTTATTAGTCTACCTTAAAGGAGGGGTGGGAACTTATATTATAAATATTATTAAGGATATTACCGTCCATCTTATGGCCTATAAGGTCTATATAGTACTAGCTAATTTGTTTCCAATAGCTCCGTATTAAGCTTTCCTTCTTAATTTAAAAATGTTTCTTTTGTTAGCGGAGATATACTTTAAATACCTTTAGGGCGTATTCACGTAATTAGTTGTCTGGGGTTTTTTTAGTTATCTTTTTAATCTTTAGGCAGTATTTAGTTTGCAGCAATTAGAGGGTATAATAATGAGTTAGCGGGAATTTTTATAATTTACCTCTCCTAGATTTCGCCTTCCCTCTTTTATAGTTTCTTAGTATAAGAAGTATGGTTTAGTCTTGCGGGTCCCTCCTCTTCTAATTTAGCAATGTCTTTTAGTATTTCCTTAGCTTTAGCGTCCAATTTTATGTCTAATTCCATATCTAACTCTGTATTAGACTCCGCATTTAATTCCATATCTAATTCCGCATCTAATTCCACATCTAATTCTATATCTAATTCCGTGTCTTGTTCTTTAGAATCTAAATTTATACCATCTTCTAAATAAATGTATGTATCTAGATTAGTGTCTGTGTCCGAGTCTAGACTTTAGAGTTATAAATTTAAGTTTTAATAAATGGCGGTAGCGTAGAGCGCTTCTCTCCTCTTTATTCTATAGGCCGGAGCGGCTACTTTAACAGGTATACTACTATTCTGGCGACGGCGAGTTTGCTAAATAGGTAAGGTAAGCATTATAGATAAGGATTAAATTGCTAGAGAGGAAGTAGAATAAGGATAGTAAAGGGAGAAAGTATAGGGAGAGGGCGAGCAGGCCATTCCTTTAAGTAGACGCTGGCCTTTCTATATGGGCTGTGCCATTGTTAAATTAACGTAAGCGCCGACGAGCTTTGCTGAAGCTCGTGTCCCGTTTTTAACCCCTTTAGGATGGGGCATAATAGGAATAGGAAGTGCTTAAGCGAATAGAGCTTCTTTAAAGTGGCGATATGATAGGGTCTAAGTGAGGTAAGAACGCCGCTAAAAGCGGCGGCAATAACCCCTAAAAATGGATGCAATCTTACCACCATATATATTTATGTAGTTATTAACCGCCTTATAAAAATGTGATATATAATCCCTATAGACTTAATTAATACAATATTAGTAGCCGAATGTTTTATTAAGTACGTCTTTAAGCCATATAAATTTCCTAACTTAATAATATCTAACTATAAAAGCCAGTTTATTTTAGACTTCTGGCAAGCTCTATATAAATAATTAAGTATTTAAATATAACTTTTAACCGCATTTTATTTAGAGATAGATAGTTAAACTAAAATTATAAACGCGATTATAGAATAATACCTATAAATATACTGCTTCTACCTATAAAACAACTGGGGAAAATAGCTGCCTTTAGTTAAGTTTACTGTAAATAATATAATAAACATATTAACAGGCGTAACGCTATTTTACGCGACCTATAGATAAAACCCTTAACTTAGATTTAAATAATAACCTAAAATTAATATAATAGGACCCACAATTAAATAAATATAGTTAATTAATATGTATAACTTTGCTAATTAAATAAAGTAGTTAATAAAACTATTATAAAGTAAATTAATATACGCTTAAATAGTATAGGAATAGCATATAAATAAAGAATAAGCTTTTATATAGGACTTTAAGAAAGGTAATATAATTTACCTAAATATATAAAACCTATAAACTTAATAGCCCTTAAAGAAACTTAACTAGAAATTTATAGATCTGTTCTAAATTAAGAAGAAACTAAGCCTATACGCCTATAAGCTTAAACTGCCGCCTAAGATAAAGATATACCCAATATTTTATATAAACTTATTATAACCTTTAAAAGGTAATCCTATAACTTATAAAATTCCGCCCGCTACCTTCTATAATTATTAATAATAGAAACGGTTCTTACTTAATTAACTTAATTAACAATATATAATAGAAACTACAATCTAAACAATTTAAACTTTTTATTAAGTAGAAGGATATAAAATATAAACCTAGGAAACCTATAACCAGATTAAGGCCAACGCGCCTTCTTTAGTAAAAGAATTCCATAAGGACCATCCTTCGCGGCCTACTCTAGCTAAATAGACGCGATATAAAGGTAAACAACTACTACCTAATCTAAATAAACGAAACATAATAGTAGGAAGCTTAAATTTAAAAAGAACTTAAAATGTATTATAATGTTTATAATATAGTTATATAACATATAAGATATTAAGGAACTTTAACCACTGGTTAAAGTTGTCTAATTAGTTAGATTTGCCTTGCTAAGACCGCTATTTAACGCGAAAATATAACACGTGATAAAATTATAAATTCTTAACTAAATTAAATTATTTTAAACATTTAGCTAAAGGGGAGGGGGTACTATAATAGGACTAGTCCAGTTATAGTAGGAATGTCTTAGTAAAACACTTAACAGATAAATTCTAAAGCTTTAACCAAATTTTGCCGAATTTTGCCAGCTTAATTAACTTCTGCTAAGTTCTACTAGATTAATTAAATTCTACTAAAATCCATTAAAGACCGCGTGTGTATATACGCATATATTAACTACCAAGACCCCTAACTATTTAATTATATAATTCTCTCATTATTTCTTTCTCTTCTTTACGCAATGTCTTGTGCTCTACAAGAGCTATATACTCTTAGATTTAGATAGAATTTATATTGTTCCTTTAAATCTTCCCTAAGGCCTGTTCGCGCCCTTATATCTAGGCTTTACTAATTTCTATAGACGCTTTATTTATAACTACTTAGATATTACCTAGTATCTATCTAACTACGTTATGGAAGCTTTTTAAGACCTAACTTAAAAAGTAAAAAGCTTAAAGGTAGAAAGAAAGAAAACTAAAAAGGAACTAACTAAATAGTATAAACCATAGATATAGCCTTTTAGAAACTATATGTAAAGTTTATAAAAGCTTTATTACTACGGCATTTTAACCTAGATTAGCTATTAATAATAATTACTAATGTATTAATTTTTACTTTTATTAGTATCCTACTATAACCTAATAGGGATATAGATACTACCCAACTCTACTAAAGACTAGTAGTATTTATAGTAGAAAATTCTAGGGGCCTAAAGTTAGGTATTATGCCTATAATAAGGAACTACTGGCTATAGTTAACTGCTTTAAATAGTAGTAATACTGCCTTAACTACGCAAGCTATACTACTTATACATTCTTAAATTATTATAATTTACGTTACTTTATAACTATAAAGGAGCTTATACCTTAATAAGCCAAATAAATTAAAAGGCTTATATAATTTAATTTTAAGATTAAATATAAACTAGGGAAAAGTAAACCTGCTAATAAATTGTTATAACAGCTAAACTATGCTAAAAGCTTTAAAATAGGAGATGGAAAATAGATAATAAATATCTTACTCCCTATATTATGGAACAAGCTTTAGGTATAGAATGCTTAACTATCTATCGCTCTATGTATTAAGTCTTAGGTGGTATAAACCCTATTAGCTTCTACTAATATTCTAATTAATACCTAGTTTGTTACCAATAAGGGTCTAAATATACCTAATATTAGCGACTCCGTCAATTAAGGTATGAGCACGGTAAGAGGGACGCATAGGCCTGTATAATTGGATTGTCTATAAACAAGGATCTAAAGCTAGAGAAAAGGAAAGAAAACAGATAAGCAGCGCCCCTTAAAGTTTTATATAATGTTTAAGTTACGTAATTATAGCTATCTGCCAAGTTCTGCCAAGTTCTACCAGTACCGTAATATCCCCCCCCCCCCCCTCTTCCCCCCCTCTAAAAAAAGACTGCCCTTAGGCTTTATAGTGTATATTATACCTATAGGGCGTTCTTATCTTTATACTTCTCTAGTAACTTATTGCCTTTATTATACTAGCATTCTATCTATTTATCTAGGTATTTTAGCGGTCTAGGTTTGTTATAGTAATAGCTATTAAACTTCTAAAGCTTATAGGGATATTATAGGACGTGGGGGCAGTGGCTATAGAGTGTATATATTTAAGGAGTCTATAAGACATTGCGCGATCGATTGTAAGGGTCGAGAGCGTAAGGAGGTGATATACCTACGCGTAGCTGATGTAAGCTATACGTGAGGTGTATATAAGAGCATGGAGCTCTCCTATAGAGGCCCCTGTGGTTAGGTTCCGTAATACTACCCCCCCTTTTATTAAGGCGGAGCTCTGGCGACGCTATAGTTACTATATATATATAGGGGGAACGCTTAGGGTATAGAGAAGAAGAAGAGATATTGTTATAGGTGTAATGGGCTTATATAGATACTTCTAACTTAAAGCTTATAGGTTACTACTATACGAAGGTACTAGGCTATAGAGAAAAAGGAGACTATTAGAGACTTGATAAGATGTAAGGGGGTTGCTAAGGCGCTAGTAGTAAGCAAGCTAATAGCAATTTTCTATCCTAGGGATAGAAAATCCTAATTAGCTGATTTCTCCTTAGCGTCTAGAATCTAACTAATTAGACAACTTTAACCGGCAGTTAAAGTTCCTAAATATTTTATTAGAGTAGGTATGTAATGGTAATATATAACAATTTAGCTGTAACGGTTCCCATAGAGGATTAGGTACAAAATCTCTACTTAGGCCTAGTTTCTATAGGTTTGCGTAGTAGAAATCGCTAATTAGATCTTTTATGTTTTTAAAATCTTCCTATAGTTGCCATTCCGGCTAATCTATATTAAATCCTATATAGGTAGCTTTGTAGTAAAGCCACCATCCTCTACCTTTGCTAAAGTATTTAGAGTTAATAATTTATTTAATGGTCCACTCCTTATGGTCCTTGTCTTTATTCTTATCTTAGGTTAGTACTAGTAAGGATTTAGGTTATATTTATTCTAGTAGAGGGTTAGGCTAGTAAAGGTGTAGTAGCTATAGGTAAAATATAGGCCACACCCCATAGGTAGCTAAGGCAGGTAAAAGCTCTAGTTTATATACGGCTCCCCTATTAATAACTTATTTAATTTAGTAGGGGCCAAGGTTCTTATAATTAAGTAACTTTATAGGCCTCTGCGTGGAGATATAATATATATCTAACTATACCTAGTCGCCAATATATATCTTAGGTGGTAGTGTTCTGTGGCAGTTAGTAAAGTAAGCTTACTTTACTTAGGCCTAGGCCATCTCTCCTTTACAGTAGTTAAGTAGATCTTTTATATAGTCTGTATACTAATTAGTAAGTAGCATCTTAAGGCGTTTTCTATATAGCAGTTTCTTATTAATAAGCCCTGGTAGCTCTATACTAGATTATAGGTAATAACCTTTATTTGTAAAGAACGGAGTAAGTCCTATAGTGCCTAAAATATAGTTATTTGCTGCGAATTTACCTAGTAGGAGGTAATCTACCCAGTTATCTTAACTATAGGCGACTACCTATTATAGGTACGCTTTTATGCTAGCATTAGCGTTTTCTAGTTACCCAGCAGTTTCGTAGTAGAAGGATATAGATATCTTAATAGAGATGCTAAGGTATTAGCAGATTCGTCTTTATACATTAGAGTTAAACTATATGCCTTAGTTAGATGTAATTAAGTTAGGTAACCTATATAATTAGTAGACTTTATAGAGAAAAGTATTAGTAATATTACTAATGGCTATACCTTTAGTTAGGATGTAGTGGCGCTCTTTTATAAGTCAATATATTATTATAAGGATGTTCTTATAGGTATAGCCATGTTATTTATAAGGTGGTAGGTTAATAATAAAATCTATAGTAATATCTGCCTATTGTTATATAGGTACTAGTAGAGGGTATAGTAGTCCTTGGTACTTTATATTAAAGGCCTTAGCGTATTTATAGCTGTTGTAACGGGACTAGCCCAGTTATAGTAGGAATGTCTCGGTGAAACACTTGACAGATAAATTCCGACGCTTTAACTAAATTCTGCCGAATTCTGCTAGCTTAATTGACTTCTGCCATATTCTACTAGATTAATCGAATTCTGCCATGTTCTACTAGATTAATCGAATTCTACTGAAGTTTGTCAAAGACCGCGTGTGTATATGCGCACGCATCGACCACTAAGACCCCTAAGTATTTAATTATATAATTCTCTTGTTATTCCTTTCTCTTCTTTACGCAACGTCTTATATTTAGCAAGAGCTATATACCCTTAGATTAGATAGAATTTATATTGTTCCTTTAAATCTTCCCTAAAGCCTCTTCGTGCCCTTATAGCTGTGGCAGGTGTCTATAAAGCGTTTAACTAAGTCTATTATTTTAGGCTAGAAGTAGTATTGGCTAAGAAGCTTATAGGTTCCTTCTTTGCCTAGGTAGCCGCTTAATTGGAGGTTGTGGGCCATTTATCAGATAATTCAGATAGAGCTGCTCATTGATAAAATGGGTTGATTGATTGATGATCTTGACTTGATCGTTGATTGATGTCTTGTTTTGACCTAGGGCCCCTGGGGCTCTATGAAGAGATTTACAATGCACGTGTCCCACGCCTTAGAGAATACAGATTATCTGACACCATTTGGATTAGTTGCTGTTATAGATTTTCTAAGTTGGGGATAAATAGGCGGCCTCTATAATAGAGCCTATTCTCTTTTACTTCTAAGGCTGCTATATTAATTTAGCCTAAGCTTTAGAGGTTGGTGGTAGCGTATAGGCGCCAGCAGTCTTTATGGTAATAAGTTAATATAGTAATAGGTTAATAGAGGTGTTATATACTGTAGTAATAAGTTTATTAATTTTGGGAGGTAACTCTAGTTCTATAGTATAAAGCTAAGGTATAGTTAGCTTTATTATAGGTAGCATACCTAGGGCCAAATTCCGTGCTTTTAGGATTGTCTGTTGTTAAAACTAATTATAGGGGTTATTTTTAGACTAAGGAAGGTCTTATAAGCGGCGTATTTAGGCTATTAGGTTTAGTACCTTATACTTTTAGCCTATATACAATTTTAAAGTTAAAACTAAAGAGGAACTTATTGTAGCGTACTTGGCGTTAGTTTAGCTGTTTTATAGTTATAAAGTATTTAAGGTTGCAGTGGTCTGTAAGAACTTTAGTTAGCCAGTTAGGTTTTACTAAGGAGAGTTCTAGTTAGAATTCCTTAAACACTTATATAATTGCAAGGAGTTCCTTATTATAGATTTTATAGTTATATTTTTGTAGTATAAGCTTAAATAAGTAGAATGCGACTAGGTAGAGGAGACTGTTATTACCTATCTAGGAAAGGATACCTGTATTGACGTATTTTAAGGAATTAGTCTTAAGATAGAGTTGTCGTCCTAATATAAAATAAGCTAGGATAGGTGCTTTAGTAAAGGCATCTTTAAGGTCTTAAAACGCCTTCTTATATTTAGGTATTTAGATAAAATGTAAAATTTTTTTTCCTTTTATAGGAAGGCCCTTTATTCATATTATTGTTACAAGTAGTGCTATAATACCTAAGAAGTTGTATATAAATTTTTAATAGAAGTTAGCGAAACTAAGAAAGGCTTATATGTCCTTAATATAGTTAGGGGTTTACCATTTAGTAATTATATATACCTTCTTAGGGTCTATATAGATACTCTTAGTAGTAATAATTAGTTTAAGGTATTTTACTTCTATAACTAAGAATTTGTACTTCTTTAAATTGATATAAAGTCCTATATCCCTAAGGCGCTATAAGACCTTTTAAATATGCTTAGTATACTTAGAAGGGTTATTGCTATAAATAAGTATATTGTCTAGGTACGTAGAGTAGAAGTCGTTAAGGTAGTCCTATAAGGCGTTATTAATATAGCTTTAGAAGCTTCCTAGGCCATTATATACACTAAAGGGCATAATAGTATATTTAAATTGGCTAAAGCGCAATATAAATACGGTTTTCTATTTATTGCCTTTTTGTATTTAGAGGCAGTTAAAGGCGGCGATAATATTAAGCTTGGTATAGATTTTGGCTTAGCTAAGCCGCTTAAAAGTCTTATATATAAGTAGTATAGGGTATTAGTTCTTAATTATAATAACGTTAAGTCCTTTATAGTTAATATAGAATTAGATACCTCCTTCTAGCTTCTTAGTAAGGAAGATAGGGATGGCTACTAGGGATATACTAGGACGAATAAATCCTTTATTAAGGTGCTCGTTAATATATTTTTTAATAACTAGAAGTTTGTCTTTTAATATTAGGTACAATCTCTTATAGGGTGGCGTTTTTCCTTATTTAATGTTAATGGTATAGTTATTAGGTTAATGTAGGGGGCGTATATCTACGCCCTTTTGCAAGCATATATTAATAAAGTTATAGTACTTCTTAGGGAGGAGCTTACGGAGTTCCTTATTGGTATATCCTTTTTTAAGCTTTATAAATTTCTTAAAGTCTAAAGGTAAAAGTCCATAGAGTTCTATAGGGGTATTATCTTCTAAAAGGTTAACTATGTCTATCCTATTACTATAGAGGACGTAGTCCTGTTCTTTATTAAGCTTATATAGTTATAATTAGGATGCTATAGTAACGGTCCAGCCTTTCCTATGTGCTATATAGTAGAAGGCCGCGGCGCTTATATAGTGGTAGTTGGTTATAGGTGGGGTAATAAGGGGTTTCTTAGGTTAGTATCCTGGTGAGTAAATAGGGGTAGCTAGGCTATGCCCTAGGCAAGTCTCTCTACAGTTTTTTAAGTTAAAGGTTACTTCTCTCTTTTTCTAGTTAATGGTGGGGTTGTGTTATTTAAGCCAGTTTATTCTAAGGATAATAAGGTAGTTAGTAAGTAGTATAATATAGGCCTAGAGCTCTTCCTGGTGCCCTTTTATATCTAGGTAGAGTTATACTATATAGATAATTTTCTATGCGGTATAACTGCTGTTAGTAAGTTATAGGGTGTGGGCTTTAGTAAGGGGTAAGGTAGATAGGTTATAAGTATATATAAATTAGATATCTATAAATTTATTAATAGCTCTACAATTAATTATAGAACGGCTTTTATATTATTTTTTAGTAGTAATTCCTATTACAGGTAAAACAATCTATTTTTATCTATTTATCTTTACTAAGTTATTTATTAAGTAGGTCGATATATAGATCCCTCTATCCTTAGGGTGTCCTAACCCACGACTTAGGGCTAGGACTTGGCGTTTTCCGCTTTTATATCTAACTCTACTACTATTATTATGTTTTTATCTTATATAGTAGTAGTATATAGCAACGTGTTTAGTGTTTAGGGTATTCGGTTAAGTATTAGGCGGCGGTTACTAAACCTAATCATTAGGTAGTTTGGATTATTATAATAACAGCCTTCTTAATAGTATTTATAGCAGTATCCTAGTTTCTAGAGTAGCTTACACTCTCTATTTAGGAGTTTTTATAGAAAGGTTAGTATAGAGAGGTTGATATTAGCTCTAGTGGTGTTTAAGGTAGTGGGCGTTAGTAGCTTAGTATATATAGGTTTAGTAGGCCTAAAGGGCTTCTATAGGGAGGTCTTTGGGCAAGGGTTAGTAGTAGTAATCTAATTTAGTTATTGTTTAATCTTCTATAGGACTGCTACTATATTATAAATATTATTATAGTTATAGCTAGCGGCTGCGTAACTAAGGCAATAAGTGACTTTTTTAAGGAGATCTTCCTAGTCTTTAGTATTATCTTAGGTAAGGGCTCTAGTATATTTCTAGAATTTAATATAGAACTCATTAAATAATTTAGTAGGGCTTATCTTTAGGGCATGTAGTTTAGCTCGGTTAGTGGCCAGTAAGTTATAGTTATGGTATATTAGGTTAGGATTGTTAAGGACTTCTTAATAGGACTGCTACTTTTTAGGGCTATTAGTCTCTTATTAGGCGAAGAGTCTATTAAATAGTATACCCTTTATTTGTCTAATAATATAGCCAATTTTAGTGTCTTCTGTAGGAAAAAGGTAGGCGCTCTAAGTTAGTTTCTTCCGGATTTATATTTTCTAGTGGCTATATTCCTTGCGGTCCCCCTAAAAGACTAGGGGGTTAGGGTAATATATATTAAACCCTATAGTAGTAGCTTAGGTTTAATTATTATAGCTTTTATTCTTACTGCTTTAGTAGGGGTTCCTATTAGGTAGAGCTACTTAGTATTAACCCTCTATTAAGCGTTAAGTAGGTAAGATTACTAGGGGCGTAAAGGCTTAGGTAGCGTTATATATAGTAAAGAGGTGTCTGGCATTATTATAGATATACTTATTAAGCTAGGATTATAGGTATTTAATTATACCTTCTTTTTTAATGACTGTAGCAATAAGTATAATCTTAGCTTTCTTTAACCGTTAGATGTTACGTTTAGATATATAGAGGTCGTCTTTAGTTTCTTAGCATATGTTATTAGCGAGCGCCTTATAAGCTTATAGGTCTTAAATAATATTATAGTCTTAGGCAGTACGCATCTCAGCTTATATAAGCTTTAGGTAGTAGTTCTATAGAAGGCGGTAGTATTTATTAGGTTCTTATGCTACCATTTTTACAAACATCTTAGCGTCTTATATTTCAATTTTAATAGGTAGTAGCCCTTCTACTTGCTTGTTTGTAGTTATATAGTTAATAAAAGATAAGATATTATTGGTGTCCACCTCCTTAGGGGTTAAGGCTAGGGCTAATAAATTAAATTCTTCTGGGATTAATTGGCGTCGTAGGTTAAGTATAGGTATTAGGTTGTTCTTTAGGTTTAATATAGTGGCTAGTAAGGAATATTATCTTACTATTATGGGTTCCTTAGAAGTATAGAGGTAACTTATAGATATGCTACTTCTAGTAGCGCCTATAGTGTTATAGAGACGTAGAATTAGTTATAGGCTGAGCGTCGGTAGTAAAAAAAAGGCGTAACGTAATGTCACGGGACGTGGGGGTAGTGGCTATAGAGTATATGTATTTAAGGAGTCTATAAGACGTTGCGCGATTGATTGTAAAGGTTGAGGGCGTAAGGAGGTGATATACCTATATATAGCTAACGTAAGCTATACGCGAGGTGTATATAAGAGTACGGGGCTCTCCTATAGAGGCCCCTGTGGTCGGGTTCCGTAATAAGGAACTACCTATAAAGTTTTATATAAGGCACTAAGTAGGGTCTAGGTTATATCCTTTCCAACTAATATAATACTTTAATATTCCCCTTATAAGTTTACAGGCCAGTATTTCTTTAATTTTCTATTTATTGTCCCTATTAACTTAAATTGGTAAGGGTGGGTTATTCTTTTATCTAGGTAATAGGTCGTTTATGGCTTTTCTTAGCTTATCCGGTAAGAAGATAGAGTAAACCTTAATTAAATCTAGGAGCTTTACTTTATATAAGTTGCCTATCTTTTTAAGGACCTTATATAGTCCTGCTATCTAATAGTCTAACTTATAGCTAGGCCGTCCTATCTTTTAGTTCTTTATTATAACCTAGACTATATTGCCTATAGTAAAATTATACTCGCGCCTATACTTATTCGCCTACAATTCTATTAATTTCTAAGCTTTTTTTTAGATCTATATAGGCTATTGTCTTCTAGTATATTTCTAGTAGGCTTCTAATAGGTCTTCTAATAATTCTTATATCTTTTTTCTAGTCATATTTTTTCCTTATAGAGAATTTTTAGGAGTTTAAAGTAGGGGTTAGATAGCTAAATAATATATAATAGTATATTAATATCTCTCTAAACCACTTCTGGGATAAGCCCTTTATAATCTTTCTCTACTATAAGGTAATAGCGATTAGGGGCTAACTATAAGAAAGTGGGGACAATATAAAGGATATTATTGCGGTTACCTTAGGATTCCCTTAAAACAACCCCTAGATACCCCTTAAATAGTTATTAGTTATATACCAGAGGAACGTACCTATAGTATATAGTCTTTATAATTCTAAAGGCCTTACCTCCTTAAGAAATTATCTTCTTTATAATTTATTCTATTTCTATAATCGTGCCTTATAGCCCCCTATTTATAAAGTCTCCTTATAGACGTAATCTTGCTTACTTATTAAGTATACTAAGGGTTAGAGCCTAGTTAAGGGATAAATTTATTAGAGCTAGTAGTAGCTAGTACGCATTATAACCTATAGGAGGTTTTAATTCCCATTTCGCGTTGTCTATAAAGTCTCCTTATAATAGGCTAACCGTATTTATAAAATAGGTTATAGACTAAATCTTACTAAGCGATCTATTCTACCCTATTCTACTAACTAAGCTTATACTCCCCCTTTTATAAGCTAGCCTATATCTTTAACTATTAAGTCCTTATCTAACTAGCCTATATTTCCTCTAAAGCCTCCCCTATATATATATTAGGTTATATATACTACGCCTATTAAGACTCTTCTATAAGTCGCCTTTTAATATTATAGGGCTATTAAAGCTAGCCTATTGTTAGGTGAAACCTAAGTAGATAGTTATATAGCCGCAAGGTATAGGCGCCCTAGGGCGACCTAGGGGTGACTCGCCCGTAAGGTATGTGCGCTGTACAGTGGGGTGTCATAAGTGTCCGTCCTAAGCGAATTTTTAAGCTAACCAACCCCACTAAATTATATATAATAATCACATAATTAATTCTAAAGCTTTAAAAAATGTCTAAGGTGTATATTATATATTAAATCTAGCTATTATTACTTTTTTTTAAATTTCAAAACCGACAATTCCTTTAGAAATCCTATTAGTTCCCCAATAAGATCTATAATGTTTAATATATATTTTCTACTGCTAGATATTAAATTTTTTTTACAAAAATTTAATATTTTATAAAGATTCATTATTATTATAACTTGTTTTATTTAGAATATTATTTTAAAAGCACAAAAGTTTATTATAGGATTGTAAAGTTAAAAAATCGGAATTTGTACGGAGAATTACATTTTTTTTCTATTTTTTAACTTTATAACCTTATAATAAAATTATATATTTTTTAAATAAAAATTTAAATAGAGAAAGTTTTAGTTATGGCAAATCTCTATAAAATATTAAATTTTTAAGAAATATTTTTAATATCTAATAGTAGAAAACATATGCTAAAAATAGTAAGTTTGGTAAAAAGTGGGTAAAACATAAGGGCTTTTAACAAAGGACTATAAGATTTAAGACTTTAAAAAAAAGTTATAATAGCTAGATCTTATATAGCGATAAGCTATATAACTATTTTAAAGCTATAGAATTGATTTTGTAGTTGCTGTATAGCAATTCAGCGAAAAATATCACATTTGGTGTGGTCTGGGCACGGACACTTATGACACCCCACTGTATGTATCTAGGGAAAACCTTTCCTACCTCATACATAGACTCCTCCTTTTTCCCTTAAGGATTTGTCTGTCTATATAATATACCCTATTGTTCTATTATTAGACTCCCTATCCATATTCTTACCTTATATCTAAATTCTTACCAATCCCCTTAGGAGGATAGCCGGTTTAATTTTTCTATAATACCTCTAAAAAGAAAACCAACGCCTGTACCTAATAGTAATACGCTAACAATATAACCGCCAAACGCCTTAGGATCTAGTGTAGATAAAACTGCTAGGAATACACTAGTAGAATCTAAGCTACCTTCCAAACCTTAAAATGATTAGCCACCTATAAATACTAAATACTGCTAATATAAAGGAGCTAGATAAGCTGGCTAAGAAAATAGCTAACTTATAGAGCATTATTAATTTAATAAAGCCCTTTTGTTCTCTAGTAAAGAGTATAAGTTATATAGCAAACGTATACACCAAATAAATCTTAACGCCCTAGTTAAGAAGTTACTACCTAATATTGGCGGTACTACTTAACAGCATTTTAACCGCTGGATTGCCGCAGTTAAGAACTAATTTAAGGTTAATAATGCTGACTATAACTATAAGTAATATACGCGCTAGGCCATGAAAGGTCTTATAAAAGATAAGATAATTATCTAACTAGTTTATTGCTGGTTAGGCACTAAAGATAAAGATCCTTTACTATGGGATAAGTTTAAGACTATAGTCTAAGACTAGATTAGGAACCATAGTAAGACGCTTTAATAACGCTATTATATACTATACGGCTATTATAAAGGAGAACTAGAGGTTTGATATCTTTCTAGCCTATATGCGTAGCTTAGAGGACCTTTTCTTATATACCCCTTTTGTTAATCCTAAGCAATAGGTAGACTTTTGGTTCTTATATCTCCCAGCCTACCTATAACCAGAGCTCTTCCGCCAGAACTTTGCCTAATAGGTAAGAACCGCCAAGGACCTCTTTAATGAAATCCGCTATATAGAGCAATTGCTTAATACTATAAAGCTTGCGGAAAATCGCGTAAGTGGTAGCGGTAAATTATCGCGTATAAAGTGTGGTCATAATATAGGCTTTGTAGAGTTAGGTTTAGGGAACAGAACTTAAAAAGGGTGATACTTTTTAAAGTAAGCTCTAGGGGAGACTACTTAAAAGCTAGATGGCCTAGAGAACCCCTTAGACGCTAGTAGTATATACGCGAGTTAAAAGAGACCTGTAGATAACCACTATAAAGAATACTAAAAGCAAGCTAGTAAGGATAAGTTAGGCCAACCTTTGGAAAACCTAAAGCCCTAGTAGCGCATCTCTCTTAACTGCAACTATGGCCTAATATAGAAGGAGAGAAGAAACGTATTATGGTATATATTGTAATAGATACGCCCTAGGGTGAAGTCCGCCTATATTGCTTATATAATAATAGGTGCTAAATCAACCTTATTAACTAAGATATTATCCATAGGTTTAACGTACCTATAAGCCACGCGCTATGTTTATGTAAACCTATTACACATTTTCTTAATAGCAACTAGATAATAATCTAGGATACTTATAATCTGACAGTTACTAATAGCGACTCTTAGGGTACCCCTTGCACTATTAGCCCATAGACCTTTTAGGGTAGCTTATTTAATAGTTATAATATAGTTCTTGGATAGGATTGGCTCGCGGAAGCAGATCTATTAATTAGCTTTTATTTTAGACAATTTGTCTGGGGTACTCTAGACCCTAGATACCTTTAGATAGTCACCCTTAATACACTCCTGGTAGATATTAAGGCTGGCAAAATAGTCTATTCGCTATAGCTAGAAGACTCCTTCTTTATGCTAGTTGTAAATATAATAGAGGACCTATTATTACTGGTAGTAAGTACCTATATAGACCCTTTAGACGTAAAGATACAGGTTATAAACTTAATAGAGGACCTATTATTACTGGCAGTAAGTACCTATAGAGACCCTCTAGTGCCAATATAGATCACCTTAACTTAGGGGGGAGGTAATTAAAACCCTAAAACTATTAAGTATACTACAGCAGGGCTGTATGCACTTTTAGTGTAAGCATACCTGTAAAACGTATATTAGCTATACCCTTTTCTTTACTAGCTCCTAGAACACACTATTATATAATAGTCGCCTTAACCTCTATAGACCCTAGCCTACTAGATATATATAAAGAGGAGATTAATATCTTCTCTAATAAGCTAGCAAGTATACTACCTTAGAACTCTAAGTATAACTATATAATCGACTTAGAAGAAGGTAAGACGCTACTATAAATGCCCCTCTATAACCTCTTATAAAAAGAGTTATAGATCTTATAAGAGTACCTAGATATTGCTCTTAAGAAGGGCTGGATTAAGCCTAGTAAGTTACCTACTAGAGCGCCTATCCTCTTTATACTAAAAGCAGAAGGTATAATATAGCTATGTGTTAACTATAGACGCCTAAATAAGATTATAATTAAATACTGGTACCCCATACTACTAGTTAGCAAACTGTTTAATAGACTTAGCTATATAAAGATATTTATAAAACTAGATCTTTATAATGCGTACTATAGGATTTATATTAAAAAGGGAGATAAATAGAAGACTGTATTTAAGATACGCTATAGTCACTTTAAGTACCTAGTAATACCCTTTAGTCTTATTAACGCCCCTATAACTTTCTAGAGCTATATTTATAAAACTCTAGGAACCCTAGTGGATACTATCTATATGGTTTACCTAGATAATATTTTTATCTACTTAAATAATAAGGATAAGTACGTTGAGTATATTAAGTAGGTACTGCAACAGCTTTGCGCTTAGGGCCTATACGCTAAACTATTAAAATGTATTTTTTATATTAAGAACGTTAAGTTTCTAGGCTTTATTATTACCCCTAGGGGTATTATAATAGACCCTACCTATATAAAAGCTATTAAGGAATAGCCTAAGCCTAAGTCCTATAGGGACATCTAGGTCTTCCTTAGCTTCGCCAACTTCTATAGGCAATTTATCTAGAACTACTCGGATACTGTATACCCCCTATATGTATACCTTATATAGGCGTATTATAACCTAATATTAGATGGAGAGAAGAAGTAGAAGCGTAAGTTAAAAGGGTCTACTAAATGGTATTAACCTTGGTCCTAGCCTAATAACACTTAATAGGTATTCTGTAAGCTACGCGCCGCGTTTATATAGGCTCCTCTACTTTGCTACTTTAACCCTAATCTATTCTTAATAGTAATTACTAACGCTTCTAACTATGCCTATAGCGGTATACTTCTGCAGCCTTTAGGGTAGGAAGATTAACTCCACTAGCACCTAATTGCTTATTATAGTTAAAAGCTTACTAGCCTAAAAGTATAGTATAATATATATAACAAAGAACTGCTCGCTATAGTGTAATACTTTAAGACGTGGCGCTATTACTTTAAATACGCCGCGTATATAACGCGCGTACTCTGCAATTATAATAATCTTAGGTACTTTATAACTACTAAAAGCTTATCTATTTGCTAGGCCTGGTACGCTAAAGAACTGGCTAAGTTTAATTTTAAGATTAAATATAAGCTAGGTAAAGTAAATCCCACTAATATACTATTCTGGCGCCTAAATTATGCTAAAGGCTTTAAAGATAGTAGTAAAAGGACAGTCTTTAATGCTATACTACCTATATTGTAGTAAAAGTTGCGGGTTATAGGCCTTATAGGCGGCCCTAGTGCTATTATACTACACTAGTAAGTAGTATATGTATAGCATATAAGCGACTCTTATAAACTTGGCGCTAGCAGACTAGAGTGTCCTGCTATTCTCTCTAAGACTACTTTAACTAGCCTAATAGTGTTTAACCCTAGGGAAGACCCCTTAGCCTAGGCTATAGTCCCCTATAATAACCTAGTAAGTTACCTATATATTATATATTACTTTACTAGCACCAACTTTACGCAGAGTCTTATACTATGGCAAGAGGTAGTAGTAGCTGCCTTAGCTAAAATGGCGTTTATAGAATACCCCCTAAGTTACTAATTAATTTTATTTATAGAGTGCAAAAAAGGGACGCCTTTATATACTCTATATATAATTAGTTAACTTAGGGGCGAGTCCCTACTAGTAATAAGGACTATACCCTTAATAATTAAGGACTTTTAAGGTAAAATAATAAGGTCTGGTGCTAAATTGTATACCACTATAACAGAAGATCCTTAAGCGGAATTATAACAATCCTATAGGCGGCCACTATGGTTTTAACTGTACCTTTAAGGTAATCACGCGGAAGTATACTTAGAACGGCCTTATCTAGGACCTCCGTAAATACCTGGATAACTATAATACCTGCTAACGCTTTAAATCGCGCCGCTATAAACCCTATAGTAAGCTGCAGCCTTTTAGGTCCCCACCTAAGCCTAGCAGCATTATTTACTTAACTTTATTATAGATCTCCTAGAGTCTAAGACTCCTAATAGCGTAGAGTATAACTCCGTCTTTATCCTTGTAGACCGTTTTATAAAGCTAGTACGCTACTATTTAGTGTGTAAGATAATTAATGCTACGCAACTTGAAGAACTCTTATTTAGAGTCTTTATGCAAATAGGGCCTTTAAATAATATTGTCTCTAATAGGGGTAGTGTATTTATAAGCGAGTACTAAAGCACTATATGCTACCATCTCCGCGTTTAATATAAACTTAGTACTATATTTTACCCGCAGATAGATAGTTAGATAGAGTGTTAGAACTAGAAGCTTAAGGTATATCTATATATATTTACAAACTAGAAATAGTCTAATTGGGCCTCCCTACTTAAAGAAGTAGCCTTTACCTATATCTCTAAGGTCTATGCCATAATAAAGCGTTCCCCTATTAAGCTCGCCTATAGCTAGCTACTAAATATCCTAGATAGAGTCCTAGACAGCATCTAAGACGCCTAGTAAGGGAGGGGTCTAAGTTAATGAATGTCTAACTTGTAGAGATATATCGCCTGCGCCTTATATGTAAGGCATTGGTGGTGTCGATAATGCACGCCTAAAAGCTTTAAGTAAAATACTATAATTGTTACCATCTGGCCAAGCACTTTGCTGTTAGTAAATAAGTCCTGCTCTCCTCTAAAAATATCTATATAAAATATCCCTATAGGAAGCTTAATTGCAAGTTTATAGGACCGTTTTAAATCCTAGAGCGCGTAGGGCAGTAAGTATATAAGCTAGAGCTTCCACCTACTATGGTATAGCTCTACCTAGTCTTCTATATTTCCCTACTAGGGCTTTATAGGTTACGCACTGGGTTTTAACCCCTAGTAGTAGAAGAGCTTAAAGAAGGCAGCTGGGAAGTAAAAGTAATTATCGCCTACTAGGATTGTGCTAGACAACTATAGTACCTTATTAAATGGCTACGATGGCCGAATAAGTATAATAAATAGAAATATAAGATAGAACTTAAAAATTGTTAATAACTGCTGGATAAGTACTGTAAGCGGGATACCCTGGCCTTGCAGCTAAAGCGTAGGCGAAAAGTAAGCGCTACTACTAAAATATAACTTATATAAAAGCGGAGCAGAGAACGTCCTAAAGGATTAAAGAACAAGTTAACGCTTGTAGTAAGAACTACGGTATATATATGGGGTAAAGCGTAATTTATTAATATTCTATATAAGCTACACTCTAACGCAACCTGGTTATGCTAGTAACTTATAGGCAACTTATAGACGAGGCTATAGTAACACTAACAATAAAACTTAATTTAGAAAATACCCTTTCTAGACCTAGTCCGTTACTCTATACTAGCTTAGCAGATTATATATATTAGAGAATAGGCCTGCTTTAACTAGGGTTTATTTAACTGGGGTTTAAGACCTTCTGGCGACTTGCTGGCAGCAACCTATACTAATAACTTATACTATTCTATATATATACTATACAGATAACGTATAAGGCTAAAGTAGGGTTAGTGGCGGATTTAATAGGTATATAGCCTTACCGTCTATAAATCTAGCTGTATATAAGTAACCTATAACCTACCCATAAAGTATATATAGCGCTACGCCGGTATAGCGTAAAGCTAAAGTAGGGTTAGCAGTGGATTTAATAGGCATATAGCCTTACCGTCCATAAATCTGGCTGTATGTAAATAACCTATAACCTATCTGTAAGGTATTAGCGACCTACCTATATAAGTAAGCTTTTGGAATATTTCTAATAGTCTACTAAATTTGGGCGATGGCATTAAGCTCTACTAGCTCTAAGTGTTAGATGGACTAATTAGGATTTTCTATGCCGGGTATAGAAAATTATTATTGGCTTAGTTAAATGCGAGGGAGTCTTAGCAAGGCAAATCTAACTAATTAGATAACTTTAACCGCCAGTTGAAGTTCCTTAATATCTCTATGCCGTGTATATATACTACCTGTCTCTCTATGCGTAAAATTAAGACGCTCTTTCCCCTCTAAAATTTTTCCTTATTAAGGTTTTTTATGGGGTATTATTAAGGCTTAAGTATATAAAGGATTGGGGACAATCCTTTTAAACGGGGAGGGGGCATTATTAGGTAAAACCTAAGTAGATAGTTATATAGCCGTAAGGTATAGGCGACCCTGGGGTAACCTAGGGGTAACTCGCCCGTAAGGTATATGCGCTATATATACCTAGGGAAAACCCTTCCTACCTCGCACATAGACTCCTCCTTTTTCCCTTAAGGATTTGTCTATCTATATAATATACCCTATTATTCTATTATTGGACTTCCTATCTATATCCTTACTTTATACCTATATTTCTGCTGCCTAAAGCTTTACCTATATTTCTACCTTATTAAGCTATTTAGTTGCTATTGTATTACTATACCTATTAAGATCCTCTTTTAAGTCTCCTAAATATACCGGATAGGCCTTTATAAAGGGGCCTTAATAAGTTTTATATAAGGAGTCTATAACGTGTTAACCTTAATAAGTTCCTATAAAAGGAGGTTCTCTACGCCCTTACTATATTCTCTTAGTCTTAAAGCTAGTATAAGCCTAAGAGTGTCCTATTATACGCCTAAGACGTATTTGTATCTGCTAGCTTAATAAGGCCAGTTTTGGCCCCAGCTATAAGCTAGGTAGTTATACGTTAGGTAGTTTTTATATCCCAGTTTCCCTTAATTAATTACCCCCCTAGATAGTGGAACGGGAGCCCTAGTGGGGGTAGTAGGGTTCCTAGTATTATTAAGGGCGATGCATTATACGCGTTGTAGGCTTAACACCACAGAGCTATAACGACAACGCGCTATACGCGCTGCGACGGCTCCCTACTATCGCCTCTGTACTTAGCCATTATAAGAAACGATTTTCTAATAATATTTCCACCTGTGGTGACGTAAATATGTACAGTAGGGCTTCGCGGGCATTTATTTAATATTAGGGGATGTATTATAAGTGCAAGTATATTAAGGGGATTTTGCTAAAGCTATTTGAAGACTATCTAGATAGTCTCCGGATACTATTAGCTAATAGGTCTATTATCTAGGAGGGCAATCCGGCCTATCCTTGGTAAATCTAAAAGTCGTTTTGAACTCTATCCCTTTCACTAGTGTGTTCCGTCCTACTGTTATTAATAAGAGCTAGCTAATGGAATTAATAGGATTAAGGCTTGTAATTATTCTGGTGTTTGCGTACGGTCTACCTCTTATAGGACGTCACCAGCGGAAGGGATACTTTTGATACTATAATGTGTTAGTATATATACCATACTTATTCTAACTAGAGTCCGGCTTAGGCATAATGAAAGCACTAATTAGGAGCCAAATAATGTCTTTAAATTTTTTTCTAGCATTTAATAGGAATGGAAGGTATCCTTTAACCCGTTAAAATAGGTATATAGGTTATTAATAAGAACTTACTAATTAGATTAGCTTGATCTAGTACTCGTACTTAGGAATATAAAGCTTTTAATTTTATAGCAAATTAATATAAAAGCTTGATCTTTAGATTTAAGTCGCTTGACATTAAATCCCTAATGGCTATGGTTCCTGCAGAACGGTATTTTTTAGCTGGTGGTGTATTTAATGGTTGAATTCTATGCAGATATACGCGTTGTTCTAATTTTGGTGTTTGCGTATGGGCCTTCTCCTCTGCTCGCCCAAACGGGTTAAGGGACGTATTAGCCACCCAGTCGAGCCAGCTATCTGGTTGAGCTACCCCAAAACACACCAAAATCTACCAACTTTAGTCTTTTATAACTCCACCCCTATTAAAGATATTTAAATAAAAATTTAAATATAGCTGCTTATATATAGAAATATTATATATTTAAGCTAATAAATACTTAATAAAAGCCTAGATAGACCTAAAAGGGACTAAATTAGGTAATAAATAGAATTAATAATATAATACTTTTTTAAAAAAAATATTATAAATAGAATGCCCCCACATATAAGCAGCCATATTTAAATTTTTATTTAAATATCTTTAATAGGAGTGGAGTTATAAAAGACTAAAGTTGGTAGATTTTGGTGTGTTTTAGGGTGGCTTGACCGGGTGGCTGGCTCGACTGGGTGGCTAATACGTTACTGTTTTGGACGGGATAGAAGGATTAGCATCTGGACTATTCGTAGTATTTTTGAGGGCCAGCGGTAAATTAACACCCCCTAATTGGTATACGGACACCCCCTAATTGATATGCGGACACCCCCACTAATTTAGTTTAGTTCCTGCCTGATCAAGTTAGAATATTACGTGCGTCTGACTTGTTTATATCTGCATCGCGAAAATCAAATTATTAAAATGCAACTTTTATAACTGCAACACCACGATTAAGTCTTAATTCTAGTTATAGTACAAGTAGTAAAGTTTAAATTAGATTTGGAATGCGCCAAAGGAGCCCTTAGCAAAATTCTCCTAAAAGGGCAAGTTACCTAGGCCTCTGTAAGCCTGTTAAATATTACCGCTGATACCTTGTAAGTCATCCGTAGTAGTATTTTAACTTCTACCACTACCCCCATCACCTAAAATATTACCCATCTGCTCCTGAGTCGATTGATCGGATTGTGCAGTGCTTTGTAAGGCATCGCGCGAACTAATTTGGGTGCTGCCACCTCTGGTTGATGTTTGTAAGCTGCCTCCGCGGGCACGCCCGCGCCCACGCCCGCGCCCGCGCATAGTATATCCAGTATTTCGCTCAGGTAGGGATAGGTGAGCCAAATGCGAGGTGATGTCTTGGGTATGGGCGCGCGACGATTGTTCGCGATGCAGATGTAAAACAAGTCAAACGCACGTGATATTCTAACTTGATCAGGCAGGAACTAAGGGTACGTTCGGTTGCAAATCAGCTCCATATCATATTTGTTCAATCCGTGCGCCTTTTAGTGTCGTCCGTTTTGTAATTAGTAGCGGCTACTACCGCGGCCCATTTGAATCTGTAATTGAGT
>Ga0307507_10000284_pt1 | contig 100922 bp, 46 predicted proteins | sample 7_EM_MG_FD_207223 | JGI IMG/M metagenome (GOLD analysis project Ga0307507, IMG submission 207223) | Populus trichocarpa ectomycorrhiza microbial communities from riparian zone in the Pacific Northwest, United States - 7_EM | ecosystem: Host-associated > Plants > Roots > Unclassified | place... | reverse complement strand
ACATCAAAACTTTACCTAAGTTATATCTGTCACGCCTAGGTAAGCCTTAGCACGACACACCGCCTTTTAAATGTATGTGTTATTTTAATTTTGGCAGAACAACAAAACTTTACTTAAAATGGCAGGCAGTACGCTAGCGCGGTCATAACCCAGGGAGCGGTCATAACCCCGTTACCTACGTTAATACTTATAGAATTTTATAGAAAAATAGAAAAATATTTATTTAATAATATATTAATAGAGTTAGTAAGTTAACTTCCTAATTAGGAAGGTGCAAGAACTTTAGACAGCGACCTCCGTACACCGTTCCGATTACCCATTTTCCCCAGCCTCGCCCCGCCACCAAAACTTCAAAACGCCCATCCCATCACAGAAAACGTGTTCCCAACCCTACGAGAGTTGCTAGGTTCATCTCACGCGGTTCGATCTCACTACACTCCCGCCCCTACTACTCCATCTATCCTATGCCCTAAAGCTGGTGTGGCAGGCCTGCTCCGCTCAATCCCGAAAAACGCAATATTCTCCCGCAGAGCAACATACTCGCTATCGGCATACCCCAACACTTCATGAATCTCAGTGCTCCGCACCCCGCGAATGCGTCTGATCTCGGCTGCTGAATAGTTCACAAGAGCGCGACCGACTTCGAAGGGAGCTGGATTTCGCAGTTCGTACGCAAGTGGAGTTGATGTGCCAGAAGTTGTTGGAGTATGGCTATTATTTTCTCTGTTTAGCGGCTGGGGCGTTGGAGGCGTATTGGGAGTTTGCGGTGCGCCGTTTAGCCGTTTCACGACTACAAGGCGGACGGCTTCCTGTTGCGCGAATTGACCCTCAACATCTACAACGCCGACTGGAAGTAAACCTGCTTTGTCGGAGAGTGCTTGCCAGGCTCCTTGATCGATATAGACGGTGCCGTGCGGAGCAAGGCCGTGGAGAAGCCAAAAGTAGCGGTCGCGGATTGGGTGCAGGTTAGGAAGGAAGCGGGTATGTAAGGGAGGTTGGAGGCTGAACTCGGTATGAGGAGACGAAGTACGAGAAGGAGTTTGAGACGGTTTTGGAGTACCTTCTTCATGGTTCGAGGGCATAGAAGAGGAGACCGGGCCGTTTTGAGCGTTTTGCAAGTTTAGCGCCGCGGCTTGTGCTAGGGGGAGGTTGGAATCGTCCGCAATAACGAGGCTATTGCGGGTTGATGTGCGGGTTGAGACGAGTTGTGCCACTTTTTGAGCTTCTATGTAATTTACAATAGCGGATATATTACCAGGTTTCGAGGACCGTGTAATGACGGTAGTGACACCTGCGGAAGTGGCCAGACGTGCTGCAACAATCTTGGTAGACATGCCTCCAGTACCTACGGCTGACCCTGGGCTTGACACATCGGCCACAATGTCTGCAACGTCTTCCACAACTTCGATAGCTTTGGCGTCTGAGTGTGTACGAGGGTTTTTGTCGTACAAGCAATCAACGTCTGTCATAAGGAACAGGTAGTCTGCTTGTACCATTCCAGCTGTGATAGCTGAGAGGGTGTCGTTGTCGCCAAACTTGATCTCGGTAACTGCAAGGGTATCGTTCTCATTGACAATTGGTATTACGCCCATGTGTAGCAGCTCGAAGAAAGTATTCTGAGCATTGAGGTACTGCGTTCGGTCCGCAATGTCATTTCTAGTTAAGAGTATTTGGGCAACTGGTTGCCTCAGGTGTCCAAATAACTGGTCCCACAAGCTCATCAGCCTACACTGGCCTATCGCCGCCAGAGCTTGCGCCTTTGGGAGGTGCTTGGGGCGACGGTCAAGATCCATTCTTCGCAATCCAACGCCAATGGCGCCGGAGGAAACAAGAACCACCTTATGACCGTCTTTTAAAAGTTTTACGGCAGTTTCGACAATTACGGAGAGGATAGAGAGGAGGGGCTGATGTGTCTTTTCATCAACAATGGAGCTTGTCCCTAAGATGCTTGTTAGCTAGCTAGAATTCTTTGCCGTTGAAGGAATAATATGATGTATGGGTTACGATATACCGAGTTTTATTACGATTGTGAGGTGTTTCTTCATGTGAACAGCCATTATAGCTACAAAATCCTCTCACCTCTACTCAATTATAATACTATATTAGTGAAGCACGAAAGGGAACTTTATATCTGCCCCAAGTTCCACACCGCCTTCGGCCTTACCCAATCAGTGTTTCCATCAATCCCGCATCTTGACCGCGAAAAAGCCTTAGCAGCACGCCCTTCCAGCCCGCCCTTCTTCCGACATTGCCCTACATCTTATTCCTGCAGTTGCCTCCCAGTTCCAAGGGTTCGTATAGCCTTCTTTTACCCCTAACTATGTCTGAGACGCCTGATGGTTCGCCGCCACAGCGCACCACTTCAAAGCCAACCCTTAGTCCCGCGAAGCCTGATGCGACCTTCTACACGTGGAGCACATTCTTCTCAATATTGTCAGGGCAGGCTAGTAAAGAGGAAACGCAGGGGTATTTCCTTGAACGCGATATTTTAAAAGAAGAAAGCGATTGCAAGAGATGCGAGACTCACAGGGACTATTTATTCAAATATAGTACGTGACTGCTCTACCCTCACTTCCCTGTTACTTTTCATTACATCATAAAGGGCTCAATTACATGAGAATCAATCGCTAACTCATTGCAGGCCCTACAGTGCGTTTTATGCAATCCGAAGTTGCTAAACTAGGCGTAGACATCAATTCCACCAACGTGCGCTGTAAAAGATGCACAGCTGATCAATCTGGAGGATTCGACTTGAATTATGGAATCTTATTATGTGCAAATCATATGCGGAATCGAGGTCATATAGAGGACACAATGGCGCATGAAATGATACACGCGTATGATTACATGCGGTTCAAGGTAGATAACTGGAACTTGAGGCATCAGGCGTGCACAGAGGTATTTGGGGTTTTTTCTCTCTACATTTTCATGGTCCATAGCCCGTTTGGGTTTGTCAGTTGTTATGAAGGAAGAGCGTAGAGAGTAGACAAGGAAATTGGGGGCAAAACGGAAGTCACTGTCAAGACTAAAGTAGCTAACAAATCCCAGATTCGCGCCTCAACTCTCTCCGGAGAATGTCGATTTACACGAGAGTTCTTTACTCGCAACCAATGGAAGATTACAGAGCAATTGCAGGAGTGTGTGCGGCGAAGAGCCACTTTATCACTTATGGCCCGGCCGACATGTAAAGACGATGTTCATGCAGCTAGAATAGTCAATGAAGTCTGGGATAGCTGTTTCACAGATACTCGACCGTTTGACGAGATTTATCGATGAAATAAAGAGGCTAGGATGGGCGTACGAGTTTCCAAGGCGATGTATTATATTGGATCTTTTGGACCTTGTACCATTATACAGGATATCCGCATAGCGCCGGTGTTTTACAGAGGAAATACCAGACCAATTCAACTCCTGTTCATGCATCATCCAGTGTTCAATCCGCTTCCAAAAAAAGACCTGAAGGCCCCCAATCCTATCGAACGCAGTCATTCCATCCATTGCATCTCATTCCAATGAAAGAGAAGATAATTGGCAGCCCAAGTAGGCAGTACATAGTTTGTACTCCTTCAGCTCTCTCTATCACCGCTACTCCTCATCTTGCTTGAGTCACGCATATACGCTCTTTCGCCCTTAACACAATGCTTGACGATCCAAGGGTGTTGTTGGATGTCTTCAAGCGGGATACGCTTCTCAGGATCAAGAACAAGTAACTAGAATATCTGTTAGTCTCATTCTCTTACAAACTCGATACGGAACTTCACTCACCCTCTTAATCAGATCTCTCGCTTCCGGGCTGACAAACCCAGGCACTTTATACTCGCCTCTAGCAATTTTCCTCTGGGTCATAATTTGCTCGTCCTCAAACGGTGCCTCTCCCACCAAAAATTCATACGTCAACACCCCCAAACTCCACAAATCGACCTTTTCACTATAGTAGTTCTCCTTGGAGCCGCCCTTAAGCATCTCTGGCGGCAAATAATCCAGCGTTCCACACATGGTCTGTCGCCTATTGTTCGGCGCATGCACACTCCACCCAAAATCCGAGATCTTGATTTCGCCGTGGATGCCGACGAGAATGTTCTCGGGCTTAATGTCGCGGTGGATGACGTGCTTCTTGTGCAAGTACTTGAGCGCGGCCGCCATCTGAGCGATGTACTGTGCAGCCTTCCATTCCGGGAAACGCTGCTCGCGGCGCAGGTGCTTGTACAGCTCGCCTTTAGCCGCAAACTCAAGGATCAGGAAGATGCGTTTAGCATCGTGGAAGTGGCCGTATAGCCGCAGGATATTTGGGTGTGCAAGGTTGGACTGAATCTCAATCTCACGGCGCACCTGCTTCTCGACTTTATTGTGTTGCAATTCGTTCTTGTGCAGGACTTTCAGGGCGCAGACAAAGCCTGACGAACGCTCTTTGGCGAGGTACACGCGTCCGAATTTTCCTTTTCCGAGTGGCTTACCGATTTCGAACATGCCGAGATGGAATTGCTTCGGAGCGGAAGGCTGAGGGTAGAGACTCTCGGTACGACGGTGAGATATTTCGTCGGATGAACGAGGATTCTGGTCACGATGTTGCTGTGCGGCTTGAGACGGGAGGGTAACTTTGGTGATAGTGCTTAGAGGTTTAGATGGGTTTGTGTTTTGGAGTTTCTGGAGAGGGAGTTTCATCCGGTTGGCGCTTGTAGAAGAACCTAGGCCTGATATTGTCATTGCAGCGGAGAGGGAACCCTTTACTAAAGTCAGTCGAGACTCAATTGGTACAATTGAACATTAGGATCTTACTTTCGACTTGTGATAAGTCGTAGTCGTGACAATTTGGTCATCATTCTCGTCAGTAACGGTAATCCGTTCGAGTGCGGTTTCAAGGACGTCCATGATGCGAGGAGTGAGTGAAGATGGCTGGTAAAGAAAGCAATAAAAGCAGAAAGAGAAGAAGAAGTTAAATGCTCAAAGTTCTCACCTGTGCGGATTGCAGTTTGAGTCCTTTTACCTAATGTCGTCAAGGTTGGGGTTGTGAGAAGTGCTCAGGAGTAAATAGGTAAACGAGTCGGCGGTTGCCACGCGCAACGATCGACGATCCATTCCGAAATTCTCCCGGCTACTCCCCCACGACTCCGCACCCCTCCAACATTTCTTCTATCCCGACCCAGCTGTTGGTGCGAATTTTCTTTGCTAACCTGCAGTTCTCATCTCAGACACAATGACGTCGAAGTTCAACGGCGTGCTGCCCAATTCTCCTCTTCCTGGCCCTGACGCCGACGCATCCATTACCCAGAATGGGTTCAGGGTCATCACGCGCAAGCTACCTATCTTGAAGGCTGGACCTATCGAAGAGATGACCAAGAAGCTGGGGATTACACCACCGGAGATGATCTTCGGCGACAATTTCATGCATATTGAACACCTGGCGAGTGGTTGGAAAATTGACTTTAATGCATTCGATGCATTAGATTGCGTAGACAAAACCGGAGAAGCAATGTTGAAAGTCTCTTACTCAAGAGAATGGCAGCAGAACCGGTAGGCTTCCTCTCTCCGAATATCATTGCTGTCTTCGAGACTGGTGAGGGTTATTATGGTATGTAGCTAATCCTCACCAAGCTCTAAGCAATTCGAAGACATCAAAGAAGTCATTAAACCCTTCGACTGGTCATACAGCACAGACTACAAAGGCACTACCACGCCCGCCTCTCTCTCCTTTATTCCCACGGACAAACCTATCCCGCTTGCCCTCCTCAAACGTCCTGACCCTATCCTTTTCTTTGATGACGTCGTACTTTACGAGGATGAGCTAGCAGACAATGGTATCACTATGCTGTCCTGTAAGATCCGCGTTATGCCAGCGAGATTACTTCTTCTCTGCCGCTTCTTCATGCGCCTGGACGACGTCATATTTCGTATCAGGGATACTAGGGTCTTTGTGGAGTTTGAAACCAGAGAGGTGATTAGGGAGTACACTGCACGAGAGGAGAAGTTCGGAGTTGTAAAAGAAGAGTTGGCGAAAACCAGAGAAGATGTCCCTGCACTCATGAGGGACCCGAACAGGTTGACAGAACTGTTGCCAGTCGTAGAAAAGGACCTAGAAAGACTAGTGCTGAAGTGAATAGTGACGTATGCATGCCCCACTTAGATGCTTCTAAGAGGGAAAGGTTCCGACCATGAAATTTGATCTACCGACGCTTTGGAGTACCGAATACCAACCGGCAGCTGAATACAGCGCTGAGATGGCAGTGAGGGAAGTAGTGATGAAACGAGATGGGCTAGGATTCAGAAGAGTACTCAGCATCGAAGTCTACTTTCGCCGTGCCTCCATCGTCTATAGTGAGGACAACGAAAGATGGAGGGAACAGAGATAGTCTAGGTTTGGCGTAACGTCTTCACTTAGAGACACCATATCCAGGGGACATCTACAAGATCCATAGGGAATTTTCCAGTTTATCTGCTAGATGCCACGGGCTGGGATAATATTCCAGGCTTCAGAATGCTTCCGCTAAACCTAAAATGAGGATAGCTTCATACCATTCCACTCAGTACCAAACATGTACGTTCACGTAAAATCACTGTCACGCTAGAATGCTTGTTTATTTCAACAGCGGAGGCTTCGTAAAGCTAATCTTAAAAGTTTGTCCACAATATTGCCTTGAAGCTGTCATGATACTGATGCTGGTAATCGAGACTGCTACTGTTGGGGACTGGGGAACGTGAAAACGAGAACGGTTTCGTAACCTCCAACCGAACGATGCGGTTAAGGTCTCAAATTATTTTCACGAAGTTAAAGTTTATGGCAGTTCTACATCCAGATGGTCTAACAATGCTGAATTTATTCAAAACCTCTCCTCCAAAGATTCATGTGTCACGGGCGATACGATGCAACTACAGGCGCCCTGCTTGCCGCCCAACCCTCAGCCACAACTCCAACGCGATCGATCCCATCCACCAGATTTTGCCACTTGCCCCGGAATAAGCTAACTCGGCGCACACTCTTCGTATCGGCAGCCTAGATGTGGTCCGGTGCGTCAGGAATATATCCCCAGGCCAGTCAACCAAGGTGAAGATGGCTGTGCTTGGCTATTTGCTTCCTGGTGCTTCCAGCGAGTAACCATGTCCTATGAGGCTCTGCTCAACCCCTGCATTTGTAGCTGCGCCGCACCGAAGTGATCGCTCATACGTACGCCATTATGTATCGATCTCCTTCCCTTCGTAATGATTGTAACTAAAGCAGTGCAAAATTTTAATTTTTTGAATTTAAATTTCTTCCCCATTCATGCTTCATGGCCGATCCCCTGAGTGTACTGAGTGCGGCGGCATCGTTTGTTGGCATAGCTGGCCAAGCTGCTCAAGGCATTTCGTATATTCGCCGAGTCTTCAAAGACATCAAAGGCGCCCCACGACTCATCAAGAATCTTAATCATGAGCTTCAAGTCCTTGAGAGCACACTACTCCAATTGTCAACTATAGATCCGGCACACATAAGCCCGGAAGCAGCACGCAGTTTCACTGAGACAGTTGAACATTGTTTCACCCATGCAGAGGCTTTGTCAGACATTCTAAGCGAATATGACTTCTCTAGGATTGATAGGGGCGCAAAAAAATTATGGAAACAAGTCGTTGCAAGCGACAAAAGATCAGATCTCGAGGAACATACCAAAAGATTAGAACGGGCAAAATCTTCCCTCACAACTGCTCTGGGCGGTCTCCAGATTCAGATGACCGAGTATGTTCTAAACCCCTTTTGAGCAGGTTAATTCGTTCAGAGTCACCGTAAAATAAACCATACTAATTTCTTGCAAGTGGTATGCAACGTAGGCAAGCCGCCCACGCGAATCATGTCGAACAATCTTTGAATAGAATCACTACAAGCCTTTCTTCCAACTCAGTAGTAACAGAGAATACTTACACCACCACTCTCCGAATCGAGGAAGGGGTTGAGAATGCCACCGAGATCCTGAAGAGAGTCGACCAGGTGACGCAGAAACTGGCTTCAGACGTGCCCGTAATGATTGAACAAGGTTTTCAACGCTGTATGGAAAACACGCTCGCTGGCATTTATTTTGCGGAATTTGAAACTAGGCTACAATTACCAAAAGACTACTCAGATCGTAGACTAGCTTATAATGAGAGTAAAAACTCTCTTATGAAGACGCCTCATTTCAGCAACACTCAAGGCTCTCCTGTCCAGCCATCACACAGGCTAGACAGTCCACAACTTCCAAAACTTTCGTCCCCTAGACAACAAAGACAGCTCATAGCCTTTGGGAGATCCGAGAAAAAACTTCGTGCTCTCTCCGGACAGGATGCCAAGGGCGATTTATCACCTCTGCAGAAGTCTGCAATCCCTGCTCGGACGAGGACGTTCTGCAGGACAATACCCTTCCCTATCGGCTTCTTGCAAACAAAGACAACTAAGATTCTCTCTCATGATTCGCCTGCTACCAATAGCGGTGAAAGAAATACCGGTATAATCCAGGTTACAATAACATTGCTTCCCTTCCGGTGGCTCTCGTCTCGCGGTTGTACGGTGACTTTCGACAAGGTTTTACACAGCGGCAACGCAATATCTTGGATGCAAGGTCTCCGCTGCTACAACGTTGTTCCCGACGACTCGATGGTCATACAGGCTTGCTTGGAGCGAGATGTTGTGGCGCTTCAAAAGCTTTTCCAATACCGACAGGCGTCCCCTTTTGACGTCGACTCTACTGGCGCGACACTTCTGGGGCATGCGTTGAACTGGTGCAGGTATGATCACCATGTTTCCAAACCAATTGATAAGGCTCTGGAGGTGATCCAGTTTCTCATCACAGAAGGCGCCGATCCCGTTCCTTTCATGAAAGAGTTTTTGGATGCTTATGACTACTACTCGAATGAGTACACGATAGTGGACGCTCTCGGTATGATTACTCATGAAGAACACACGATTGAGGTCCTCGACGCCATTGGCAGACTTTGTCTTGCGACTGCGCAACGAGATCCCTTTGATGATCCAAAAATATTAAGGAAACTGTGGACTGTGTCAGCGAGTGGCCAAACGGTACCGCCCCTGGACTTTTCTTACTTGTTTCAAGAGAAATGTTCAGGCCTTGAAGAGATTGTTTTCGAATGCCCGAACTACGTTTTCTTAACCCTGATGATCAAAGACACGGTTGCACTAATGAGTACCTCGGACAAGACGTGGCAAAGAGCCGTTGATCAACGATTTGAGGTTTTGGCATATCTGTGCACCGGTGGTGACGAAAGCATAAAAGCAAGAATCTTTGCTAAGAAAGAATGGGAGCCACATCAACTATCAACGCCCTATGGAGATAGGACATGTTTCTGTCCGGAAACCCCAAGCCATTTGTTATTTGAACTGCTTTCGAATTCACAGTACTTTGAATGTAAGAAATCAAGACGTAAGCCACTACGCCAACACCTGCACCGCATGCTCGTGCTTCTGCTTCAGAATGGCGAGGATCCGCTGGCAACTTGCTCATGCAAAGCGCTATGGAAAACCGGAGGCATAGAATCACGAACAGCTACAGATATTGCCGCGGCTGAGGGATTGCTTGAGGTGTGGGCTGATGCTCTCGAGGAAGTCGGCTACAATGCCACGGAAATTATTGATGACTGGCGGTTCGCAGGATTCCAAAACGTGTTCCAAGTACACGGAGAATCTACAATTAGTCTTTTAGATTCTGTCAAATTTATTGGCAGTACTCTAATCTCCACGGTTTCTTACATCATCTAAACCAATTCTCTACGTACTATATTCAAAAACTTTATAGTAGTGTCTCAATTAGAGTCTACAAGCAACCGATGTAAAATATATTCAAACTTGGTAATAAGCAAGCTGTCAAGTCCGCATGGACAAGTATATGGTAGGTACACCCGTGCAAGGCATTTCTAAAGGTCCGTGACGATGTGCAAGGCGCTCGTAGTGGTCAAAGCGGGATTGACAGCTTGCTTGTTACCTACACCCCTGTCAACTCCGGTGGTTAGCGCAGCCACGTCTGCACGGCCTTTTTGTAGGGGAAGTTTTGGCATTTTTGCCATTTAAGGGAAAGTCAATAAAACACGCTAACCACCGGATACGCCTGGGTGCTGTAGATTCAACTAAGCTATAGTAGTAGACGCCACTAATTATAAACTAGTTAACACTAAAAGGTGCACAGATTAAGAAGATTCTGACCAAGAGGCGATTTGCAACCGAACGGCCCCTAAGCTTCAGAATGCTTTGGCTATGCCTAGAATGGAAATAGCTTCTTACCAACCTTCTCGGTACCAAACATATGCATTAACGTCACTTCAGAATGCTTGTTTATCCAAAGGTTGAAAGACCCCCCTCACTGTTTCTTGAAAAGGCCATCGTGATAGTAATTCCGGTTATCGAGTACTTACGAAGGCCGACGGTTTTGGAAACCGGCCATCTGCTAAAACGCAGGAACGCCAAAATCTCTACCTTTTGGAATTCGTATGCAATTTCAACCCAACACCTAAAACTCTTAATTAAAGCATTATGCGATAGAGAAGAAGCAGATCGGTTATTCTATGGAATTTTGCGATAGTTAAATCCAAAGCGCAATCGCTATTTATTTATTATCGCGGGCCTAGAATACGAAAATACTTGCTTAAAAAATTGGCCGGTTTTCAAAACCGGCGGCCTTCGTACTCCAGAGTCATCAGGCCCTAAGAAACTCGAAAACAAGAACAATCTCATGACTTCCAACGGGAAAGACGTGGCTGAGGCCTCAATCATCTTCAGGGAGAAAAACTACGGCACTAATAAACTCAGAAGATCTGACGGAAATTTACCCGACAACTGTTTCCAAATATGTGGCACAAGCGATTACGAGGCAACTCCAGGCGCCCTGCTTGTCGCCCAACGCTCGGTCACAGTTTCATTATGATCGATCCCCATCCATAAGATTTTGTCGGTCTTACTTCAATGTACGCCAACTCAGCGCATATTCTTTCGCGACAACAGCCTAAATCATGGCCCGGTCCGTTGGAACAAATCCCCAGGCCAGTCAACTAGGATGAGGGAACTATATTGTTGAAATAGAGTTATGGAGCTTGTTGATATCCGGCTCTATTCTAGAATCCACCTCTACTAGATCCTCTATAAGAGCCTCCTCTATAGTAGCTAGAGTCTCTGCGTCTATTATAGCTGCCACGGCCTTATCTATACCCACTTTATCCGTAGGAGTAATTAGTGTAGTACTAGCCGTTGTTATAACTGTCGTATTCGCCGTAATTAAGCTCCTGCTGAGGGTAGTTATTAAAGTAGAATTGCTGTGCTTTATAAGAGCGAATAGTGGTACTAATTACAGATTTTAAGTTATCTGATTTTCTAGTAATCTTGCTGTAATAGAAGCTACTGGCACAATTTTTAAGCGTAACTGAAAATGCACTGTAGTGTTAAATTAGTAGATACTAGGGAACTAAAGACAAAGGTTATTATGGAGGTTATTACGGAGATTACTGCAGAGATTGCTGTGGAGATTGCTATAGAGGTTACTGCGGAGGTTCTTATTAAGCTTGCTACTAGTAGGTTAAGATATTATTTATAGATCTAGCTTATTGTGCTAGTTGTCTAGTTACGGTAGGGGTTAGAGGAAATGTCTTAGCGCTTAAGTTAAATGAGGTTGAGAATCTCTGGTAGGATAGAGCTTAAGGCATAGGTTAAAATACAGTAGCCTAAGGAACTTAAGGCTGAGGAACTTAAGATATTTAATAGCCTAAGGTTGTCTATAGTGGTTCTTATGGAGCTTGCTACTGAGATTACTACGGAGATTCTTGCAGAGGTTGCTGCGGAGGTTAAAGCATCTCTAGTAGTACAGCAATTAGGATAACTGGTAGTGCAGTAGTTGGAATAGCTAGTAGAATTAGCGGAGCAGCTAGTAGTTAGGCTAGAGATGCTTATGTAGCTAGTAGGGGACTATAGAAAGGTGTTAATTGTGGTTGTTTGTTGTTAGGATTTTATTAAGAGTTAAACTTCTTTATAGTGCGTATTTGGTGCTTAATCTCTTATAAAGTCTATTTGTGCTCTTCCTTTATGTTAAGGACCTGCTCCTAAATGTTGTCTCTAATAATGCCCCTATTTATAGGGATAAATACTCTATTCTCCTAAAGGAAGTCTTAAAAATCCTAAATAATATTAACATTGCCAAGTGCCTAGGTGTTAACGGTCCATCCTATAAAATCCTCCCTAAAATATTCCCATAGTTGTACATCGGCGTAGTATCTACTTTAGTAAAATAGAATATGGTGTAGAGGAAAGCCATTAACTTATTTTGTAGTATAGGTTATTGTATTAAAAACGGGAAATTTGTCCCAATCTTCATTAATGAGTTTCGCGTACGTGGCTACCCCTAGTGGTAAGGAGTCTTCCCAGTCGTTTGAGGTAGGCGTAGCCATGTTTTTGGAAGTAGGGAAGTGTTATTGGTATAGGGATTGTCGTTTGGTACGCGTTCGTTGTTTGGTACGCGTTTGTGACGTATATTTGCGATTATGGGGCTTAGGACCAGTTCTGGCCTTAAATCGCGAAGACTTATAAAGCGTGTTGTTCTGTGTGATGGACGCAAGAATCTGTAATATAGGAAAGGCTTAGGACTAGTTCTGGCCTTTAAATCCTTAGATTCGTGGAAGAGTTCTATTTAAGGTTTAGGACCAGTTCTAACCTCAAAAGACAGCTTCCTCTAGCATAAGTAGCACTGGTACAGTGGCTCGTCTCTTCTTGGTGGAATACCTAGCTGTTCTGTGGTATAATAGTGAAGTTAACCACTGATTAGTGTTGGTAACACAAGGTAATATCACGTAGCTACGGTTCGTAGATAGTATAATGATTGTTATTCTATTCTTTTTCTTGTTCTGATAAGGAAGGGCGAGGAGCTTAAGGCTCCTCGCCACGCTAGTGTCGCGGCGATACGTGACCACGTAACCACACGTGATATATTCCCGACAACTTATAAATAACTTTTCCTAAATAGGAAATTATATACTGGCTTAAAGGTAAGTAGAGAATATAGTATTTATCTTAGTTTCCTAACTTTTAAATAGCTTAACTATAAAGTCTAATTTATTTAAATTTTAACCCCCCTATCTATCCTACTTTCTTATTACCTTTAAAGCTATTAGATATACATATAATAGTATATAGGGAGAATTAGTAGTATTACTAGATTAATATTACTGCTATCTATAGCGTTAATTAATTTTTAGAAATTTTTAGAAATTTTTCTTAGTGTAAAAATATTGCTTATATAATAAGTTATATAACCTTTAAGAATATATATTACTTCTAAATTAACTCTACTTAATTATTATAGTAGACCCTCTTTATAAAATAATACTACCTAGCAGTAACTAAGGCGCCTTACCCTTACTACTACTCCTTTTATAGGCCTCCTCCTATCTATAAATACTTCCTCTTTTATACTTACTCCTCTTTTCTTCTTTCTTATAGGAAGCTAGAGGTGCTTTAATACGCCTTTTTAGTCTCTACTAAGGGATCTATTAGTTAATATAGTAATATAGATAGTATTAAATAAGGAGATAATAGGTAAAAGAGAAAATAGAAAGAATAGAGGAGCCTTTAGTAGGTATTAATTATGTAATAGTGCAAGTATGGGAGAATTAAATGAGCAACTTGATTGTAAATCTATGGAAATTAGGTGGTATATATACATAAAAGGTGTAGACAATAAGGGGTAATTAATTAAGTCATTGACCGAGTCAGTGACCAAGTCGGTGAGCGAGTTAATATGCAGGCGAGTTAGATTAGTATTCTGGCGGTGTACAGGTAGTCGGTTATACACCCCCCCAGATTTAATGGTGTAGTCAAAGCTATAGAAAATAAAAATAAAGGTAGAGACTATACCAAAATAGGAAATTTAGACACAATTTAGGAGTAGTAAATGGATATGGTAATGTTTAAGAGTCTTTATTAAATGAAATCTAATGTCAAATGTCCACTAAATTTAATTGCTTTATCCATGCCTTGTACCTTTAATGGGGTAGGATCTTGGTAAGACCGTCAGCAGGCATCTTGTCTATAGGGACCCATTATACGTCAATCTTTTTGTTTTGGACTTCCTGTCTAAGCCAGTGCTAATAGACGTTAATATGTCGTAGCTTGGTGTCAAGCTTTAGTGTATCCTGTTTTAGGAGTTGTATAGTCTGCATATTGTCGCATAGTAGGGTAAAATTGTGTTCTAAATTGAGACCGATTGCCTTAAAGAAACGCTGCCACTAGATGATTTTAATAGCGGTAGTAGATAGGGAGAGAAGCTCCGCTTTGGTAGTTAAGCGAGTTACTAATTATTATAGGGTTGCCTTCTAATTGATTAGTCCTCTAAATAGCATAAAAAGGTATCCTTAAGAGCTCCATCTAGTCTCTTTATGGTCCGCAAATGCTATGTTGGATGCTCCGTAAAAGGTAACGTCTTCTCCTTTAGGGTTTCTAAAGTAGATGTGTGCTCCGAATACTTCGCTAGAGTATTTAATAGCTGTAAATTTTGTTTTAAGGCCATAGGCAATGGCTTGGTTTAATGCATTAAGGTGCTTTTAATTTAGATTACTGAGAAATTCTGCTAGCTTTAAATGCGTCTTTGTAATATCAAGTCTTCTAAATATGGCGAGGTGCGTAAGAGAACCAACCCGTTGCTAGTAGGCTAGTGTTCTTTAAGGGTTCATCTGCTAGTTGGACAGAATTAGTTCTTTAGTAGAAAGTAGTAACTTAGGAAATCTTCCTGGTTAAATATTAAATTAACTGGCTATCTTTTTAATATAGGAGTCTTGGCAGAGCTAGACTTTCTGCTTGCCTAATTTTGTTCGATTCGAATTCCTAGGAACTATTGTAGGTCTCCTAGTGCACGGATCTCGTATTAATGTAGAAGTTTGGCTTTAAATTCTTTAAGTCTTTAAAGGTCCTTTTTAGCAAATAGAACGGCGATATTGTCTATATAAAAGAAGATAATAAGTTATCTATTGGTATAAAGGCAGTTCGTACCTAGAATAGGCTTTAACCCAAATTTGGCCAGTGTATTTGTAAGCTCTTTGTACCAAAGTAGTGGTGAGATCTTTAACCCGTATAGTGCCATAAGTAGCTTTAGGATATGTCCGTTTTGATTAAAGCCTTCTGGGCAGTAATAGTAGACTAGCTTGTCTAGTTTTGCATTTGTAAATGCGTTTACAGCGTTATACTATTAAATCTCCAAATTAAATACGGCTGCTATAGCCATAAGGGCACGGAATATTCGAGCAGCTAGGGTTGCTGTATAGGTCTCTTTCTTAGTAATCTACAGGTCTCCGCGGACACACAGTTAAGCTTTTAGCTTTTGTAGGTAGCCGTTACTATTAAACTTATATTTAAAGACCTATTTTAGTAGAAGGATCTGCTCGTTATATACTTCTTCTTTTAGTATAGTTTTAAATATCTCTCAGCGTTTTAGGTTATTGTATTCTTTTTCTATAGCCTTTTAAAAGCTAGTAGTCAAAGGGTGCTTTCTTAGCTCTTTAAGGTTCCTTAGTTTAGGAGGAAGATTATCTCTATATAGGGAGGATCTAGTTCAGTTAATATCTTTTACTAGTCCTATGGTAAAGCCAGCGTAGTAACCAAATAGGGTAGGTATATTGGCTAGTGCTGCTGCGTACACTTGACGTTAAATTCGTTTAGAACCTTCTGGTAGGATAAGGTTAGTAGAAGGATTGGCCGAGACCTCGTTAGCTTGTAGAGCTGTATTTAACGGTTCTAGTAAACTGCTTAGCTGGGTAGAACCTATTTTAATTATATCTAAGATATCGTCTTAAAGTCCTCCTAGTATAGTATTTGTTTCTAGTAGATCCAAAGATACCATTCTACTAGGTGTTGGTAGCTGTTTAATGTCCTTTATAGGAAGCTCTGCTAAGTCACTTAATGTAGTTATTTAATCTATATTTAAGGTAGGTCTATATAGGATAGATTTATCCTTAGATTTGTCCTCATAGAGAGGTTCTAGTAGACTAATTGCCTAGATAGTGTCTTCTAATGCTTCCCTAAGTAGGTAATTAATATTTTAACCCTTAGGGTTATAGAACGAGGTCTTATTAAATATAACGTCTCTGGTTTAAATAACTTTGTAAAGGCTTAGAATCCAGATTTAATAGATATTTATTAAATCGTAGCCAACTAGGTATCTAATTAATGTATAAGGAGCTAGCTTGTCTCCTTTTCTAACTTATTTGTTTAGCGTATAGGTCTTATAACCGTATTCGTGCATATAGGTAAGTAATGGCAGCTTACCGTAGGCGACCTCGTACGGAGTTTTTTACCCTAGCTGCTTATTTGGTATTTAATTAAGTGCATAGCTAGTAGTAAGGAAAGCTTCTGGTCCTAGAGGTGGGGGTAAGAATGCTTCCAGCTATATAGACCTTAATTATTCTATAAAGGTTCTTCCAGATCGTTTAGCTTCGCCATTTTGTTCCTTAGTATACAGTGCTTAGCATTTAAAGGTAATGCCCTCGTTTATACACTATACTTATAGGGTGTCTTCCGTTTATCTAAATGCTTATTTATTATTACTCTAGAAGAAGACGACGTCTTAGTAGAATTGTGTTTTAATTAAGTGGTAAGTTTTATAAATAGTAGGTAGAACGATAGCTTTATCCTTATTCTTAGAGGTAAATATAAAGTTAAATTTGGAATACGTGTAATAGAAGTGCATGGCATATCTATCGCTATTATACCCTAGTACTCCAAGGTAGATAATATTAAATGCTAGCCATTTAAATGGTCAAGTGGCTAGAAATTTATATTCTTATCTTTAAGAGATCTGCTACGTATGCTTTGCTAGTAAGCAAACTTCACATTTAATTTTAAGCGGTGCTCATTTGTTAGTTTTAAATTCAGTTAGCTCTGCGCTAATAACGTGCTTAGGAAGCTATGCAATAGCATTAGGTCCTATATGGCCGAGTATCTTATACTATCTTGTAGCTGTAGCTCTAATTAGTTTACGGGCTATTCGGCTTGGCTGAAATCTTCCTATTAAGAAGGTCGATTGAGTCAAATCTAGGGTTCTTATAGGCTCTCTATGCATTAGTGCCCAGTATCCCCCTAGTCGTTTCGCATAGCATACTGTTTCGCCAGTTGCTAGACGGCATAGCAAGTTTCGTCCTAAGTTAAAATGGATATCATTATTAGTAGCTCTTAAGAGTGCTACAATATTTGTAAATATAGTGGGTACTAGTGCTATATGGGATAGCTTTATTTTTGACTTCCTAGTAGGTGTATTAATAGTAATAGTTACTATTCCATAAGCTTGAATTTTCTTAAAATTTCCGCTAGCAATTAGGTAGTCGTCTTCTACTACTAGGTATAAGAAGGTAAAGTCTTCTTTATTATTATAGACGTGGGTATCTACGCTAGGGTTAAGTATTTAGGTATTCTAAAGTTTAAAAGGAGTTTAACCAGTACTGAATATGGTAGTATGGCTAGTCGGTTTAGTAGAAGGTAGGGTTTTAGAATTAAAATTAATTATAGATTCTATATTCTAATTATTCTCCTTTGCTTCCTATTCTCTTTTTTAAATTTAGTTAACGATGCGTTTAATCTAAGGTGTAGATAAGATAGCTTTATCTACTTTCTTCTAGATATCTGCCCTTAGTCTCCATCCTTAAGGGCGCTTATGCTTAATGATATAATAGCATTTATTAAACTAATATACGAAGCCGCATATACATTCCTTATTCCATCTTAAATTTAAATTTAAATTGCTATTAGAGTCTAAATTGGAATTAGAATTTACGTTGCCTTAATGTAAGGGATATTATTGCAGTTACCTTGGGCTGCCCTTAGGACAACCTTCGGACGCCCCTTAGATAGTCGCCGGTTACGTGCCGGAGGCATATACCCGTAGTATATAGTCTCTACGATCCCAGAGGCCTTACCTTCTTAAGGATTCGTCTCTCTTACCAATCTATCCTATTCCATAATCGTGTCCTTATAGCCCCCTATCTATAAAGTCCCCTTATATTTAAATCCTTCCTACTCTATTTAGAAGGGCAGTTAGCTTTAAGGACCAGATTATTTATTTATATCTTTTGTTTATATCCACCATCCTCCCTTAAAAATCTCGCGACGACCTAAACGGAAACTCCACGAATACCTTATAGAAAGCCGTCGCATTAAGGTAGGAAGGTCCCTCTAATAGCAAGAGATTGCAATAATATAAACCTCTGGGCAAGACAGCTAAATAAGCCCTAATACCCAAATGCACCAGAAGCTTAAAGACTCTCGCATACCTACATTTACCGCTAAGGAAAACGTAGACACCCTCTATAACGGACACAACACTGCCAGAAAGCGACTGGAACCCCTCTGGCCCTACCTAGGCCAATTAGAAGACCAAGCGCCAGCGGCAACTTTAAGATCTTCCCCTAAGCCAGAAATGCCAGAGGAATATACTAACGCGTTTAACTAGGGACCTAACTAGAACCCTCCCGGAAGACCACCAGCCTATAATTGGTATAGTGGCAGTATATAGACTGCTTACAAGCCAAGTAGGCCTACCCCTTTAAGTAATCTAACCTAAATACTAACTTAAGACCTAAGGCTTATTAGGAAACCCGCACCAGCTATTAGTGCTAATACTACTTCTATAGCCGGAGCTTTCCTAGGCCTAAGTTCAGAAAGTTAAGAGCCCTATACTAATATCCTTTAAGACAGATATTAGGAAGCTGTTGTAAGGCTCTTAGAAGCCATACAGGAGAAAGCTATTAATAAATATATTAGAACCCTTTAAGGGCAAATTTAAATCTAGTAGGGTTTAATCTAGGCTAGATAGGTTTTTTTATAACCTAGCTAAGGCTAAGGGCTTCCTAGGGGCTACCTAGTACCTACCTAAGAAGGTATAGAAGACTTAGAGAGGCACCTATATAATAAATAGAAAAAGGATATAGACTAATTAGCTAAGGCCTCTAGTAGTCTAGAACTCCGCTATAGACCTAGCGCCTAATATTTGGACAATTGGGTTCGTAAGGTGGATAACTTCTTTAAAATACTGATAATATAAGATAATACTAAAGAACATATATAGTAGATTATTAGTAAGATTAAAGACCAATTGCTAAACTAGATTACACTTAATTAACTTAATAAAGAGCGAATTATAATATGGCTATAGCTGTAGACCTTTCTAAAGGGTTAGACCTAAGATTCGCATATTATATAATATAATAACGCAGAATAATTCTGGAATGGTATATAGCTGGACTATTAAGATTTTTACTAGTTTATAAACTTTATGGAAACTTATGCTTAGCAGATAGATCTAGAGCCCTTTAAAAATAAAAACGGCAGCATCTATAAGAAGGAGAAGATTAAATTTATCTAGGCTAGAATTAAGCTAGCAATTTATAACAAAATAAAGCGCGTAGGAGCCCTACCGCGGATTACCGTATATATAGATTTTAAACAAGCGGTTCTAAACGCTAAGGACATGGTAAGGAACTAGACCTCTTCTAATAAGAAGCTAGGGGGTAGCTAGAAGCGCGGGCACTTTAGTAGTAATATGGGGCAGACCCAGTCTTTAAAGAAGCTGTTCTTAAAGAGAACTTTAGAATGGTTAAAGTTAGGAGCCTTAAGTAATAGGAAAGATTCCCGTGGCTAACCCAATACCTATTTAACACCCTTACAGAAACATCCTAAGAAGCTAAAAGGAAATTCTTATTGGAAAAATAAGTAGGGTAATAAACGTACTAACAAACTAAAAAAAGAGAAGCCCTAGTTATGGACGTCTTCTGGCTATAACTAGGGTAAGATACAGAAGGGAAGACTCTCTGTATTACTATTAAGCTGGAAATAATACTCCCTATAGGTAAGATACGTTAGTTCTAAGCACTATATAATAGCGGCGCCGAAATTAATCTTATATAATATGACTTAGTAAAAGAATATAAACTTATCCCGTTGCTAGGGTGGTGGAAACCTATTATAGGCTTCCTAAATAAGCATTGGATTAAACTATATAGCGCCTATAAGCTTACAGTGTTAGTGGCTAATATGCACAACCGTACTAAGGTAGTTAGCCCGCAACCCTTCTAGGCGGCTAACTTTATAGGTTATAACCTTATCCTTAGATATCCTTGGCTCGCGGAAGTAGATTTTAAGATATACTTTAAGACAGGAGACTTTAAATAGTAGAATAATAAAGAATTGGAAGGGCGTATATTACTAATAAGCTTAAAGGACATTCTAGAGAATATAGCTCTAGGTAAAATAGTATACGCTCTATACCTAAAGAAGTATTAGATCTAACCCCTATTCTATAGCAAAATAGGTATAGAGCCTAGTATAGGCAATAACCCTTCTATAACGGATACCCTATAGGGAACTACTGGATAGGTTACGGAGATACTATAGGGAGGCGGCGATCTTAAAGATTTTATAAAATACTTCTACCACTATAGGTTACTTTGGCTTAAGCAATACACGGAGAGTATACTATAGTACCTTAAACACTGCGTTAAGGAGTTCCCTACCCTCTACTGGCTACCGTATAAAACTGTTTAACGTATAGTAGCAACTATATATAAACAACTACTATAGCGCGCAATACTGCCTATAAGCGTTCTAAGGGAGCTTTAGGACCTACCTAATAATAACGCAGAGGATAAACGCGACCCTAATTTATTAAATATCCCGGTAGGCCTAAGGGACTTATTAAGGGTATTTTTGGGTAGGAGAGCTAAAGTCCTTTTATAGAACTCGGAATATAATTATATAATTAATTTAAAAGAAGGCAAGTAGCTACCAAACCTTCCTATCTATAACCTCTCTTGTAAAGAACTTAAGATTCTATAAAAGTACCTTAATGGCTTATTGGAAAAGGGATAGATACGGCCTAGTAAGTTACTAGTAGGCGCGCCAATTCTCTTTATTCCAAAACCAGATGGAACTATAAGGCTATATATAGACTATCGCAGTCTTAATAAGATTACAATTAAGAACCGTTACCTACTACTATTAGTTAGTAAAATGCTAGATTAACTATCTAGGGCTAAGATCTTTACGAAGCTAGATCTACAAAATGCCCATTATAGGCTCTATATTAAAAAAGGGGATAAATAGAAGACTGCCTTTAAAACCTAATATAACCACTTTAAGTATCTAGTAATGCCTTTTAGGTTAGCTAATACGCCTACAATATTCTAATTATATATTTACAGAGCCTTAGGGGGACTAGTTAACCGCATATATATTATCTATCTAGATAATATTCTAATCTACTTAAAAGATAATAATTAGCACGAGCAATACGTCCGCAAAGTACTGGAACGCTTAGATAATTAGGGCCTCTATACTAAGGCGTTAAAGTATGTCTTTAATACTAAGCAGGTCGAGTTCCTAGGTTATATTATAACGCCTATAGGTATAGTTATGGACCTAATATAAGTATAGATAATTTAAGAGTGGCCGGAGCTAGAGAGCTACTAGGATATTTAAGTATTCCTAGGCTTTGCTAATTTCTATAGGCGCTTTATCTATAACTACTTAGACGTCGCCTAATACCTATCTAACTATATTACTAAAGCTTCTTAAGACTTAGCCTAAGGAGCAAAAAGCTTAAAGGCGGGAAGAAAGAAAACTAAAAAGGGACTAACTAAATAGTATAAACTATATATATAGCCCGGAAAGGTACAGAAAGCCTTTTAGGAACTACACGCAAAGTTTATAAATGCTCCACTATTATAGCATTTCGACCCAGATTAGCTACTAATAATAGTCACTAATATATTAAATTTTGCCCTTGCTGGTATCCTACTGTAACCTAATAGGCATCTAGACCCTACCTAGCTCCACTAAAAACCGGTAGCATTCTATAGTAGAAAATTTTAGGGACCTAAAGTTAGGTATTATACCTATAATAAGGAACTGCTGGCTATAGTTAACTGCTTTAAACAGTGGCAATACTACCTTAAGCACGCAAGCCATACCACTTGTATACTCTTAGATTATTATAATTTACACTACTTTATAATTATAAAGGAGCTTATACCTTAATAGGCTAAATAGGCAGAGGAGCTTACGCGATTTAATTTTAAGATTAAATACAAGCTAGGGGAAAATAACCCTACTAATAGACTGTTACAACAGCTAGACTATACCAAAGGCTTTAAAACGGGAGAAGGAAAATAAATAATAGATATCTTACTCCCTATATTATAGAACAAGCTCCAGGTGTAGGATACTTAAGTACCTATAGCTTTAAGTACTAAGTCTTAGGCGGTGTAAACCCCATTGGCTTCCACTAATGTTCTAGCTGGTACCCAGTCCGTTACCAATAAGGGTCCGAATATACCTAGATAGGATATCCCTAACACACTCTTGAAATCTAGTAATATGTTACCTCTAATTACTAAGCTATCCCCTTAAACTAAAAGCGAAGCTATAGAGTAATTGGAATCTAGAGCCCTATAATAACTAAAGGACTTTAACCTTGTAGCGGCCTTCCTAATATATATGTATTAGAGAGTTGCAAGATCTATAGTACCATCTAGTTGTATACTTAGAGCAGTATAAAACGAAATAGCTTTTACCCAGGAACTATCTAAAAGGTTAACGGATCTTATTTATAAGGTGCAACAGAGGGATGCCTTCTATACTATCTTTAATGCGGAAGTAGACCGGAAACGTAACGGAAAGGAAGCTAAAAGGCGCTAAAATTAGGAACTAGACCCAATGGGCCTACTGCGTAGAAATAGTAAGGTTTAGGTACTATAAAAAGCAAATCTATAATAAAAAATTCTTATAAAGAATCACAATAATCCTCTAGGCAGCTACTATAGTTAAGCTAAAATAGTGGAATTACTTTAACGCAAATACTATTAGCTAAAACTTAAGCAGGAAGTAAAGGAGTATATTAGCCACTATAAGAAGTGTTAAGTATATAAAATCCAAAGGCATAAGCCATGGGGTCTACTTAAATCGGTTCCTCCCGCTAGCGAACTATAGCAACATTATACTATGGATTTCATTACGGATCTTCCACCATTAAAGGATAAGTAAGGATAAACATATAATTCAGTCCTAGTACTTATTAATAGGTTTTTAAATTACGTCTAATACCTTCCCGTTAATAAAACAATTAACGTATAAGCGCTTACTAACCTAATTAAGGAGAAATGCTTTCTTAAAGTAGATTAGCTATACTCTATTATTACTAATAGGGGCAGTATCTTTATAAGCCAGTACTGGTTAGATCTATACTTTTATTTAAAGATAGACCACCATTATAGTATAGCTTTCTATCTATAAATAGATGGGTAAACGGAACGCTAAAACCAGGAATTAGAATCTTACTTATAAATATATTTAAACTACCAGTAAGACAATTAGTATAAACTACTTCTATATACGGAGTACGCTTATAATTTAAAGCAATATATATCACATAAGTATACACCAATTTAAATTGCCTATGGCGTCTAACTATTTAGGTTTAATAGTATACCTAGTAATCACTAGCTAAGACCGCATAATTAATTATAGGATCCTACTGGGAAGTCTAAGGACATCTACTAAAGAGTATAAGGATACCTTTAGAAATAGGAGGAGTAATAGAAGTATATAAAGTAGAGCTTACAAGATGCCCAAGAGTAGTAGAGACTTTGGTATAACTGTAAATACTAAAATAAGCATTTTAGAGTAGGCGACAAGGTTCTATTACGTTTAATAAATATTAAGACCTGTTAACTATTAAAGAAGCTTAATATAAGATACCTAGGTCCCTTTTAAGTTAAGGAACGAATTAGCAAGCTAGCCTACCGTCTCTAGCTACCCCTATCTATGGCCCGTATATATCTAGTATTTTATATAAATCTACTAGAGCTATAGCATAGACTACTACTAGAAAAGAACCTCTATCTAGGCCCAATTAAACACCCTAAAGTAGTAGGCGAGCGGTATAAGGTTAAAGCTATACTACACCATAAATTTATTAAGAATAAGCTTTAATATAAAGTTAAATAGCTAGGCTGGCCTACTAAGGACTCTACTTAGGAACTAAAGGATCACCTTAATTATTGCGAAGACATTTTAAAAGAATATTAGGACCAAGGTTCGCAATCTACAAATCACAGAAAGCGCTCTAATACTATAGTGTCATCACAACCTATAAAGAAAACTCGTAGTAGGCCGCAAGAGGCTCTAAAGAGTAAGAAATAGGTCAAATTAGATATAAAACGGACAGGCTCCAGAAACCATAAGGATTAATTAGGGCTACGGCCTAAGTTAGGATAGGTCCTTAGCCTTTTTACGTAAATAGCATAGAATTAATAGGGTATTTTACTAGAATTGCATTCCTATTAATTAATCTATACTAGGAATATTGTTTTTAGGGCTTTTAAGCTCTTTCTAAAAGCCTTTTAAGGCCTTCCTAAGCACTAGTCGAGATTTTCAATTACTACTATATATAAGAACAATCCTAAATGCCTAAATTAAAAGCCACTATGCCTTATTCTTAGGTGGAGGATTAGTATCCATTAGCCTACTAAGTGATGGCTAACGGGAATGAGATCCAAATCCTTTAGTAGGAGTATAGGTAGGTATAAAAATAGGGGCAGGCCGATAAGGTATAGATAAAGTAGAGATCCTTAAACGCTTAACACTAATATTAGGCCTAAACCAGTACCAACAAAGTTCTTAAGGCGTAAGCTTGTAGTTAATAAAGATATACTTAAACCTAGAATAAACAGAGATGTTGGCTAGCTAGTATAGACCAGAACCACTAAGACCTTACTATAGTAATTATTAGTTACCTATCTACTAGGTACCCAAAAGATAACCTACCTAATACCGCATTATATTATGCTCTTTTAAAACTTAACGCGTATGCACAAACTCCTTCTTATAGTAGACGGCAACCTTTTTCTTATTACCCCTATCCTTTACCCTATCCTTAGTATACCAACCTTACTCCCTTATTAGGTATTGCTGGCTAGCTTGCTAGGAATTATAGGCGGTGTAGATAGCTATAGTATAGTCTTAAATTCAACCTAGATATTTAGTATTAGCGCTAGAATAAGAAAAGGCCCAGGTAATATAGTAGTTAAAGACATTAAAGAATCGTCGCCACTTAGGCCCAGGCTATATTAAAGCTTAAAGTTAGCAATAGAAACCTATTAAGGATAGGAAAGCTTACCTTAACATAACTACCGCTTTTAGTACGCATGCATTAATTATAAGGACTAAAGGTATTAGACTTTATACAGTGGGTCTTATTATAAGCATCCAGAATCTTCTTATTAGACTTTTAGTCTTTTAAGGACGTATAGGCAAAATTATTTAGGTAGAACTAGCACCAATTGCGGGTTAGTAGTGGCTAAGGTTCTATATATAGCGGCAGGGCTAGGATACGCTGTAGAATTAGCTTAGAAGAGCAGTTAGTAGGAGAACAAAGAGGCATATTAAATTAATAATAGAAAAGAAGAAAATCTTAATAATATATTAAAGATATATCTAAAATTGGACGAAGGTTAATAATAGGAAGTAAGGTATTAAGGAAAAGGAGCAGCTTAATAAGCAAGGTATCTCTATACTTTACCTTCTAATACCCTTCTAGTAAATAGCCGCAACCTTACCGATATAACTCCGTTATAATAGCGCAATTTAGAAGGAAGGAAATACGCGTATATACTATTTGGCCATTACTTCCTTATAAGAAAAACTAATTACGCGGCCAGAGAAGGCAATTAAGACGTCAATTAAAGATGTATATAGGTTAAATTATACCTAAACAATACTATAGTATTAAAGAATAACGTTATAAACGTTTCTGACAACCGTATAATAGCTAGAGGCGCTATTGCGAAGTGTTTTTTCTATTTGCTGGGTAGTAGAGCTACGCTAAATATATAGCACAGGACCAATGAGAAAGGATTATAGATTAATATTTTAAAAGTTAAAGACAACGGCAAGCTAAGGCTCTATATATTAAATCCTATACCAAAAGGTTCTCCGGAACTATACTAGAACACCAAATTACCTATAATACTTATAATTAATTATAGACCGGCATAAAGGCTTAGAAGTAGAGTTATATAAAAATCCCTATATTAGCCTAGGTAGTTACCGGCATACTTCTAGTTAGCTCCTAATAGGTTTTCTAAAAATCCTCGCGTTTTTTCTCTAGTTATGTTTTTTCCTTATTAAGGTTTTTTAGGAGTTTAAAGTAGGGGTTAGATAGATAGATAATATATAGCGGCATACTAACATCTCTCTAATATCTCCCTAAACCCCTTCTAGGACAAGCCCTTATAATCTCCCTACTATAAGGTAATAGCAATTAGGGGCCAACCGCAAGAAGGGGGGGGTAATGTAAGGGATATTATTGCGGTTACCTTGGGCTGCCCTTAGGACAACCTTTGGACGCCCCTTGGATAGTCGCCGGTTACGTGCCGGAGGTATATACCTATAGTATATAGTCTCTACGATCCTAGAGGCCTTACCTCCTTAAGGATTCGTCTCTCTTACTAATCTATCCTGTTCCACAATTATGTCCTTATAGCCCCCTATCTACAAAGTCCCCTTACACTTAAAGAGTTATAAATGCAGAGTTATTAGTGGCTAAGGTAGACAATGCTTACTATATGCGGTAGTGCTCCTTAAATTTCTTAATAAGGTTAATAATAGATGGGGCCTCTTTATCCTTCCGTTCTGAGGCGACATAAAAGGAGCTCTTGCTGCACCCGGCCCAAAAAGACCAAAACCAACCAAAAGAACTCTGAAAATCACCCAGAGAATCCCCCTGAGATGCATGCATCGCAGGGAAGGCACACGTCAAACGACGGTGGTTCGCACTTGCGCGTAACCGCCAGAACCACGCCTAGCAATAGCCCTCCACAATAAAGACGGGCGAATACCACACTATAAAGCAGAAATACCTCTATTAAGAAAGCATCTGATAAAATATAAAGCCTATTAGACGCGTCTAGTATCTAGAATTATAGGGGAGTAACTATTAGCTATAACAAATTAACGTAGCTAGTAGAATAGCTCCGCCAGTCTAGCGAACCTTAGGTGCCCCTTTAGTAAACCCTTAATTAAATCCTCTAACGGCTAAGCAAAATTAAAAATAAATAAAACCCCCCTTTACTAGCGAACCGCACCTAGGCTGCCGTAGCTGTGCTTCTATAGCATAGGGAACCCACCCCCTATAAAACAACAACCAGGTATATAATTATAATATAACCAAACATAGAAAAAGTAGAGAGGCTTAGGGGATAATTAGAAATAAAAGTCCTTATAAAGATTTGCAAAGAGGTCTATAACGCTATTATAGTCTAACACCTTAGGAGCGGAGATATTAGAGCTACCCTAAAGGACTAATAGGCAAAGGAACGAGCTATAAGGGTAGGGAACAGGCTAGGTAAATATATTGGCATAAAAGTACTCCGTAAGGATTACCTAGTTAAAGTCCTAGCAGTTCCCATAAGCCTTAGGGTAGAAAAGGAACACTAGGCGGATAATACAGCAATTATATAAGAGATAGTAAGATAAACGGAATGCCTTATTCTAGGACTTAAGATCACCCGAATCTAATAGCTTTAATAGGAAAATGCAAACTAAGTATATAACGAGAATAATAAGAGGATATAAGGGTCACCAGAGACTTGCTAGGGAGACGCCAGATAAACACATAGCTCCCTTATTGTTAGCACATATATACTAGGAATGCAAAAACTCCTTATCTAAAAAGGAATAATTATAAATGGCCTTATATACAATATAAGACTCTATAACTATAGACTACACCTAGAACGATGCTATTGCTATATATAATAGGGACACACCTAAACTACATACGCAGCATAGGTATGCTGCGGCCACTATACAGGCCCCTATAATATAAGACACTACTTAAACCAAGACTAAACAAAATGCGTAAACTGCCACCGAAGCACATACAAGGCGTAGGAGAGAGAAGACTGTATTAAATACAGGAGATAGAAGGTAAGGGCTTAACAGCTACAGGAATAACTATACGCTAGGTTATATAAATGGAAACAACAGGTGATAAGCTAGGGGGACGTAGGTACCTTCCTAGCGTTTCCTACCTTTAGTAATAGGGGGCTAGGCTAGCTATCCTAAGCCTTAATAGGCCAGAAGTGGCGCCGCGTAATATTACCAGACCGAATAGGGATATAAGGGTTACAGGGGACATAAGGGTTACAGGGTATATAAGGGAGAGGACGCCCCGTAGGAAGACCCCTATAGACATCTATAGTAAGCTTAAGACTAGGACAATTAAGAATTAGACTTAATGCGGCAAATATAACATTCGTAGCCAACCTATAAAGGGCATATAGCCGACCAGTAAGATTAGGGGAAGAACCGGAGATAATAATAGATTTAGATATAGAAGCGCTAGTAGGAACACAAGACATAGAAATAGAAAGCTCTATATAAAATAAGTAGCGACCAGGGTGTAGATATAAGAGACAGAAGTTCTAAATATCCAAGAGAAAGTGGAAATAGAAGAAGTAAGGAATAAAGGAAAGATAAAGGACCCTTACTAGGGGTCCGCCACCTATCCATTATATAGTATAACTGCGGCAATACAAACTACCGTCTTGTAAGGCCCCTACTAGACAGTCTAGACCTAGAGAAACACTATATCCTTGCTATATAAGAGCCGTATTACAATACCTACATATAATTAATATACTGCCCCTAAGGATTCTAGCTCCTGTATAAACCAAAAGCAGCTATACGCGTGTGCTTTATAATTAGCAAGGCTATCAGCCTATCCTTATAGTTATAGCAGGCAATTAACCTAGATATTATAGTTATAACAATCTAGATATATAGGGGACCGGTATAAATTATTAATATATATAACCCTAGGGTTAAAGGCGTTCCACAAACAGAGAATATTATATTAGTAATAAGCTTACTAGAAACCAAAGGCACAGAGTTTATTCTATTAGGAGATATAAACCTCTACTACCCGCGGTAGGGAGATATCTATATTGCTGCTAACTAATAGGTAGAGTGCCTACTAAGAGCTATAGACATCTGGGGCCTTAAGCTGGCCACCCCCCTAGGAGCAATTATATAGCAACAAGGTACCACTAGAAGTATAATTAACCTTATATTTATAGACGAAGGCCTATACTAGAGACTTAAAAGGTATAACCCTAAAGAAGAATAGGCACTCGCCTTAGACTATATCCCTATCTAGATACAACTAGATCTGGATATCAAGGCGCAACTAAATAATAAAAGATACGCAATAAGGAAGCTTAAGACAGATAGTTTCCTTAGTATAGTTAAATAACAACTTTAAGACCTAGAAGAAATCTACCTAATACCAAATAAGCAAGGCTTGTTAGCCACCCCTAAGGAAATTAACCAAAGACTAGAAAGAATCTAGGCAGCAATTAAAAATAGGCTAGAAGAGTACTGCCCAGTCTTAAAACTAGGCCCCTACGCGTAACACGCGTGGTCCGTATAATACGCGGTTCTTATTACTAGCCAACAATAAGCAAGAAGAAAATATACAAGCAGCTATAACCCTAAAGATAAGAGATAATACAAAGATATAAGAAACTAGTTAAAGAATACCCTAAAAAAAGAAGCAAGGAACAACTGGAGATAGTTTATAAATAAGCACACTTCTAACCTAAGCCTCCTCTATAACAAGGGCCTTTGGGCCATAGCGAAATAGTTAAAAAAAAAAAAGGTAGGGCGCCTAGTAGAAGACCTATACCTACTACCCCTATAAAGAGCAGGGGAAATATAGGCCACTAATAATAACGATAAGAAGGTAAAGATCCTTATAGAAAGGTTCTTCCCCTAACTAGCTCTAGCAGACCTTAGTAATATTATAGGTAAAACACTAGTAACTCACCTATAGGTCAACAGCGATATAATAATAGAGGAAATGGCCAGAACTATTAGCCGCCTTTTAAATAATATAGCACTAGGACCAGATAGAATTCTAAATAAGGCCTTAAAAACCTGTGGACCACTTATAGCACCTTAGCTTATAGATATAGCTAAAGCATGCTTTACTATAGGCTACTACCTATAACTCGGAAGATCCATAACGACGGTTGTCCTATAAAAAGAAGGTAAAGCAGATTACTTAATCCCAGGAAGCTACCGCCCTATTACCTTAGAAAACACCCTTAGCAAAATCTTAGAAAGGGTAATAGCGGACTATATAGTAGATATAGCCGAGGAACACGCCCTATTACTATAAAGTTAAATAGGGGCAAGAAAGAACCGCTTAATACTATTAGTACTTACACTACTCGCTACTACCATTAAGTCTATATAGGCGATGCGAAGGGACTTTGTAGTATTAATACTTAGCTTAGATATTAGTAGTGCCTATAATAACGTACCCTATAAGCGCCTCCTATATATCCTTAGGGCAAAGGGCTTTCTAGAATAGATTATACAATTTATTTAAGGGTTTATAGGCCAGAAAGAAATATTACTAGTCTTTAGCGGATACCAGAGCCCCCCTATTACAGTCGTAACAGGAATACCATAAAAATTACCCCTCTTGCCCATACTCTTCCTTTTCTTTATAAGCAACCTACTTAACTCCTTTAAGAAAGGGGCGACCTAGGGGATAGGCTTTATTAACAATATAAACCTAATTATATACGGCCTAATAGCCGTAGAGAATTGCAGAACACTAAAGAAAGCCTATAATACCTATATAGAATAGGCAAGATAACACAGAGTCTAATTCTTACTAGAGAAATACCAGCTAATCCACTTTATAAGAAAACGTAACCAATCTACAGATCTCTAGTATGTAATTTATATTTAAGGCTTTGGGGGTTAACTAGTTTAAGGCCTAAGGGTATTAGGAGTATGGGTAAATAGTAAGCTCCGGTAGAGCGTATATACATTATAAGCGGCCCATAAGGGCTAAGTACAGTACATCGCAATGTCCAGGATTGTTAATTTTATATAGGGTCCATGCTTCTAGAGGTTACGCCTACTATATATAGCAGTTATCCAGCCAACCATAACGTATAGATCTAGTATTTGGGCCATAGGAGAATCTGAGAAAGGCCCCCCTAAATCACTCCTTAAACCACTTTAAAAGGTCTAAATAGCTTGTCTCCGGAGTATAATAGGCGGGTATAAGCAAACGGCTATAGCACTACTTAAGAAGAAAGCTAATATCCCCCCCCTATAATTATATATTAAAGCCGCTGTAATATAAAGGGTGCAAAGGGAGCGTAACTCTAATATTATAAAGTATATTAAGACACACCTAAATAAACTATGGAGTAACCCTAGGGTGCCCCATAGGAGAACAAACCAATAACCCCAAAGTAGGGAAGATATGTTAGAGAAATAGGTAAAGAAAATAAAAGAAGAATAGTGCTGTATTAGGGCCCAGGCCTATATAGAGGAGGAAGGGAAACGCGTAAAAGATTAGTAAAAACAACAGTAAGAGAAAAAAAGAAGCCAAAGTAGAGCATAAAAGAGTACTGGAAAACCATCTACTATAATATAATACTAGTTGGACCAACACTGGAGAGGCATATAGGAGTTAAAGGTATAGAGGCTGTCTTAGGCAAGAGGAACCTAAGCTATAGCATAGTTAATGCTATAGGGGGTAAATACCTAAGGGCTTTAAAAAGGCCTAATAAAGGCGGAAAATATAATAGCAACACTCTTAAGAACAGGAATAATAGGACTAAAAGATTAGCTCTACTAGGTGGGTGTCCTAGTAGGTAGCCTAAGATATAAATATAGCTGGCCAAGATAGACACTAAAATATATAATACTGCTATGCCCCCTACACACCAACTGAGAAGCAATGCTCTTAGTAGCTAGCACAGAGAACTATAATACACTACTCTTAATATAAAAAGGTCTTAAGGCGGTTACCTAGTAGCTTATTAGCCAAAATATACTAGACCAGTTCTAGGTTGCAAAGGAAATAGTAATAGAAGGTAAAGGGGCGAGTACCAGGCGCCCCTTAATAACTCTACAGTAGTAGAGTTAAGTTTGCGATACTAGCGCGTCCGTAGGCTTGTTACGGCAGCAGTGGTTCCCAAGGAGGTTATAAAGTAAGGTAGTAGAGCACTACAGGTAACTCGCAGGCGCCCTATATGCGAGTCCCAAAAGGCGGGGAGATGGATTATGGGGTTTTCTTATTTTCTCAAATAGAGTTTTCTCCCTATATGTAAATAAGGAGTAGTCCGCGTGGGCCCAATAGGGATCCGAATCGGACGTTAAGCAATAAATAATTATTAATAATTATCCTTCCGTTCTTTTTAAATAAGATTTACTTCTAGTACTCCTATAAAGCTAAAAGAGATAGGTTTAATTACTTATATAAAATCGTAGTAGGGCCTAAAGCCTTATACGTCTAGAAGCTCCAATTTCTCTGCTAGCTTATAGACGCTCCTCTAGTTATTTAACCATTTTTTAATACTCTACTTTTTGTTATAGGCTTTAAGAGCCGTATATTAATTAAGGACGTCGCGCTTTTAACCTAAGGTAGTAGGGGCGAGTATAGTCTTTAACTCTTAAAGGCGTTCGTATACCGTTCTGAGGTCTTTAATAAAAGGGAGGTAGGCTACTAACGTTATGCGGACGATATAATTGCTAATATTATTTATGGCTTACTCTTACTTCTAGTGCACGCGAAGGTCGTCCTTGTATTCCGCGTATAGTTAATTATAGGTAATAAGTTGGTTTGGATCTAGCTTGGCTATTAACATAGTAGTAGGAAGCACATCTCTTAGTATAGGTTAATTTGGAGGTTCTAGCTTCGGAAGCTTATCTTTCTTCTTTAATAGGTTAATATACTGCCATACATTATTTGTTTTAGCAGTATCTTAAATAATAAAGAACCATTACATCTAATTAGATAGCCTTTTAAGGATAAGGTTAAATTTTAAATAAGGTCCGTCTATATTAGTTATCATTTTTAGAATTTAATAGGTTAAGCAGGGTCCTAGGTTAGCGTCTTAGCAAAACCTTATTTTAACATTTTTTTAATTCGTCAGTTCGTTCGTCTGTTAGGTATATTTATCGGCCAGCTATAACCATCCGTTTATTTAGTAGGTAAAGAAGCTTAAGATACTTACAAAGGTGGTAGAAGTAGTGACTTTATAAATAAGGTAGTAGATTAATTGGTTTAGTAGGTAGTATAATCCGGACTTATAACTATAACAGTGCAAGTATGGGAGAATTAAATAAGCAACTTAATTGTAAATCTATGGAAATTAGGTAGTATATATATATAAAAGGTGTAGACAATAAGGGGTAATTGATTGAGTTATTGACTAAGTTAGTGACCAAGTCAGTAAGCGAGTCAATATGCAGGCGAGTCAGATTGGTATTTTGGCGGTGTACGGGTAGTCGGTTACAAATTAAGCAATATTAATAGCTATATTATAGCTGCCTAATCTCCTATACTTATAGGCCTCCTCCTATCTATAAATACTCCCTCTTCTATACTTTTCTTTATTCTTTTCTTCTTTCTTATAGGAGCTAAAGGTGCTCTAATACGCCTCTTTAATCCCTACTAAGGGATCTATTAGTTAACATGGTAATATAGATAGTATTAGATAAGGAGATAATAGGTAAAAAAGAAGATAGAAAAGATAGAGGAGCCTCTAATAGGTATTAATTAAGCAATATTAATAGCTATATTATAGCCGCCTAATCTCCTATACTTATAGGCTTTCTCCTGTTTATAAATACTCCCTCCTTTATATCTTTTTTTTTTCTTTTCTTCTTTCTTATAGAAGCTAGAGGTGCTCTAATACGCCTCCTTAGTCCCTACTAAGGGATCTATTAGTTAATATAGTAATATAAATAGTATTAGATAAGGAAATAATAGGTAAAAAAGAAGATAGAAAGGATAGAGGAACCTCTAGTAGGTATTAGTTAAGTAATATTAACGGCTAGTTTTTATTACCTAAAGATTATATTATATAATAATACTTAGGAATATAAATATATACTAAATTTGTAACTAATATAACCTTTAAGCTTAGTTTAAGTAGGGTGCCTTAGTTACTATAGTAGATACTTACCTAGCGGTAACTAAGGCGCCTTAGTCTTACTATTACTTCTAAATTAAGTAAAAACTCTATATAGGGGGGTTCTAGGGGGTCTCCCCCTGGAAAATCTATATAATAAAGCTCTAAATTATAAACTTAGGCTAAAATTTTAGTTGGGGGCTTAACTATCCGTATATTTTTAAAACGGCTTTTACTTAAAAAAAGGTTATAATATAAACCTATCTTTATAACTACGCCTTATATAGATTTATAATATATATAAAATTTATAAAGAATCTTCTTTAGAAAATCTTTTATTTATAAATCTTTATAAAATGGTTTATAATTAAAGTAGTATAATGTCTTTACCTAGTTGTGTATATATATTATAAGGTAAGGATATAGATAGGGAGTCTAATTAATAGAAAAATAGGGTATATTATATAAACAGACAGATCCTTAAGGGAAAAGAAAGTATTTAAGGTATAAAGTAAGAAAGGGGTTTCCCTAAGTATATATAGCGCGTATACCTTATAGGTAAGTGCGAGTCGCCTATACCTTATAGCTATATAACTATCTACTTAGGTTTTACCTAATATATATATATATGCCGTAAGTTACTTTCTTAGTAGGTAACGTATATAGTACATCTCTCCCTCCTATATATACTTAATAATGCAGCCTTAGGTAGCCTATAATATATAAATAGTTAGCCCCCCAACTAAAATTTTAACCTTAGTTTATAATTTAGAGCTTTATTATATAGATTTTAATTAATATATATAGAGATAAGGTTTTCTAGGGGGAGACCCCTTAGGACCCCCCTATATAGAGCTTTTACTTAATTTAGAAGTAGTAGTAAAACTAAAGCGCCTTAGTATGAGGGGACTTTGTAGACAGGGGGCTATAAGGACACAATTGTGGAATAGGATAGATTGGTAAGAGAGACAAATCCTTAAGGAGGTGAGGCCTCAGGGATCGTGGAGACTATATACTACAGGCACGTGCCTCCGGCACGTGACCGGCGACTATCTAAGGGGCGTCTGGAGGTTGTCCTAAGGGCAACCCAAGGTGTCCGCAATAATATCCCTTACATTACCCCCCCTCTTCTTGCGGTCGGCCCCTGATCGCTATTACCTTACAGTAGGGAGATTATAAGAGCTCGTCCTAGAAAGGGTTTAAAGAGATATTAGGGAGATATTAGTATGCCGCTGTATATTATCTATCTATTTAACCCCTGCTTTGAACTCCTAAAAACCTTAATAAGGAAAAAATATAACTAGAGAAAAGATGTAAGGATTACTAGGAGACCCATTAAAAGCCTGCTAGAAGTATGCTGGTGACTACCTAGGCTAACCTAAGGATTTTTATATAACTTTACTTCCAAGCCTTTATGCCGGTCTGCAATTAATTACAAGTGTTATAGGTAATTTAGTATTCCTAATATAGTTCTATAGAGCCTTTTAGTATAGGATTTAATGTATAGAGCCTTAGCTTACCGTTATTTTTAACTATTAAGATATAATCTATAATCTTGTAATCCTTTTTTATAATCCCCTATATTACTAACACATTACTCCCATATTTGCCCTTGGGCTATTATATACGGTTAAGTAATTAATTAGTTAATTAAAGAGACTTGTCTTATTTAGGTATAATTTTAACCTATATACGTCTGTAATTGATGTCTTAATTGCCTTCCCCGGCCGCGTAATTAGTTTTTGTAAGGAAGTGATGGCTAAATAGTGTATACGCGTGTTTCCTTCCTTCTGAATTGCGCTATTATAACAGAGTTATATCAGCAAGGTTGCGGCTATTTACCAGAAGGGTATTGGAAGGTAAAGTATAGAGATATCTTGCTTATTAAGCTGCTCCTTTTCCTTAATACCTTACCCCCTATTATTAACCTTCATCCAATTTTAGACGTATCTTTAATATATTATTAAGATTTTCTTTTTTTTTCTATTATTAATTTAATATGCCTCTTTGTTCTCCTGCTAACTACTCTTCTAAGCTAATTCCTTAGCGTATTCTGGCCCTACCGCTATATATAGAACCCTAGCCTCCGCTAACCTATAACTGGTACTAGTCCTATCTAAATAACTTTATATACACGTCCTTAAAAGACTAGAAATCTAATAAAAAGATTCTGGATGCTTATAATAAGACCCACTATATAAGGTCTAACACCTTTAGTCCTTATAATTAATGTATACGTATTAAGAGCGGTAGTTATATTAAGGTAAGCTTTTCTATCCTTAATAGATTTCTATTGCTAACTTTAAGCTTTAATAGCCTAGGCCTAAGTAGTAACGTTCCTTTAATGTCCTTAACTACTATATTACCCGGGCTCTGTCTTATTCTAGTACTAATACTAAATGTCTGGGTCGAATTTAAGACTATGCTATAGCTATCTATACCGCCTATAATTCCTAGTAAGCTAGCTAGCAACGCCTAATAAGGGAGCAAGGTTAGTATACTAAGGATAGGGTAAAGGATGGGGGTAATAAAAAGAAGGTTGCTGTCTACTATAAGGAGTTTGTGTATACGCGTTAAGTTTTAAAAAAGCACAATATAATGTGGTATTAGGTAGGTTACCCTCCAGGTACTTAGCAGATAGGTAACTAACAGTTGCTATAGTAAGGTCTCAGTGGTTCTGGACTATATTAGCCAGCCAACATCTCTATTTATTCTAGGCTTAAGTATATCTTTATTAACTATAAGCTAACGCCTTAAGAGATTTATTGGTATTGGTTTAGACCTAATATTAGTGTTAAGCATTTAAGAATCTCTGCTCTATTTACACCTTATCGGCCTACCCCCGTTTTTATGCCTGCCTATACTCCTACTAAGGGATCTGGATCTGGATCTCATTCCTATTAGCTATTACTTAGTGGGCCAATAGATACTAATCCTGCACCTAGGGATAAGGCATAGTAGCTTTTAATTTAGGCATTTAGGATTAATTCTTGTATATAGTAGCAATTAGAAAGGCCTTGTAAAGCATTTAGGAAGGTATAGGAACATTATTCCTAATATAGACTAATAAACAGGAATGCAATTCTAGCAAAATATCCTATTAATTCTATGCTATATACGTAAAAAGGCTAAGGACCTGTCCTGCCTTAGGCCGTAGCCTTAATTAATCCTTATAGTTTCCAGAGCTTGTCTGTTCCATATCTAATTTAACCTATTTACTCTTTAGGGCCTCTCCTAGCCTACCATAAGCTTTCTTTATAGGTTGCGATAACACTATAGTATTAGAGCGCTTTCTATAATTTGTAGATTATGGACCTTAGTCCTAATATTCTTTTAGAATATCTTTATAATAATTAAGGTAATCCTCTGGTTCCTATATAGAGTCCTTAGCAGGCTAGCCTAGCCATTTAACTTTATATTAAAGCTTATTCTTGACAGACTTATAGCATAGTATAGCTTTAACCTTATACCGCTCGCCTACCACTTTAGGGTATTTAATTGGGCCTAGACGGAAGTTCTTTTCTGGCGGTAGTCTATGCTATAGCTCTAATAGATTTACATAAAATACTAGATGTATATAGGCCATAGATAGGGGTAGCTAGAGATAGTAGGCTAGCTTGCTAATTTATTTCTTAATTTAGAAGGGACCTAGGTATCTTATATTAAGCTTCTTTAATAGTTAATAGGTCTTAATATTTGTTAAACGTAATAGAACCTTATCACCTACGCCGAAATGCTTGTCCTAGTGTTTATAGTTATACTAAAGTCTCTACTACTCTTGCGTATTTTGTAGGCTCTGCTTTATATGCTTTTATTACTCCTCCTATTCCTTAAGGCATCCTTATACTCTCCAGTAGATGTTTTTAGACTTCCCAGTAGGATCCTATAATTAATTATACAGCCTTAGCTAGTAATTATTGGGTATACTATTAAATCCTAATAGTTAGACGCTATAGGCAATCTGGATTAGTGTAAACTAATGCAATATATATTGTTTTAAGTTATAAGCGTACTCCATATATAGAAGTAGCTTATACTAATTATCTTGCTAGTAGTTTAAATATATTCGCAGATATAACTTTAGTTTTTAGTTCTAGCGTTCCATTTACCTATCTATCTATAGATGGAAAGCCGTACTATAATGGTGGTCTATCTTTAAATGAAAGCGTAGATTTAACCAGTACTGGCTTATAAAGACGCTGCCCCTATTAGTAATAATAGAGTGTAGTTAATCTACTTTAAGAAAGCATTTCTCCTTAATTAAGTTTATAAGCGCTTATATATTAATTATCTTATTAACGGGAAGGTATTAGACGTACTTTAAAAACCTATTAATAAGTACTAGAACTAAATTATATGTTTATTCTTACCTATCTTTTAAGGGTGGGAGATCCGTGATAAAGTCTATAGCATAATATTATTATAGCTTACTAGTAGGGGGAACTGATTTAAGTAAACCCCATAGCTTATACCTTTAGATTTTATATACTTAACACTTCTTACAGTAGCTAATATACTCCTTTACTTCCTGCTTAAGCTTTAGCTAGTAGTATTTACGTTAAAGTAATTCCACTATCTTAACTTGACTATAGTGGCCGCCTAGAGGATTATTATAATTCCTTATAAGGATCTTCTGTTATAGATTTACTTCTGTTACAAAGTTCAAATAGATGAGTTTATTAATAAAATGGGTTGATAGATTAATAATCTAGTATCGTGTCTTGAGTGACGTGTCTTGGGGGCCCTAGAGCTTTAAGCTATAAAGAGATTTTACAATACACATGCTCTATGCACGTGACTCGTGCACGTGACTTACGCCTTTAGAGAGTATAGATTATCTAACACACCCCCTTAGCTTTAAGCTCTTTGAGGTCAAAGCTAGCCACCTTCTCGTGTCTGTTAATAAGTCAATTGAACCGTAATCTTATCTAAATCCTTCCGTCTTGCTTTGATACTGTCCCTTAGGTCCTCTAGTTGCTTCTCCTTATCTAGCTGCTCCTTAATATCTACTATCCCGATCATATTAACAAAGCTTTAAAACCTCTGCTTGGGCAGGGCCTTTGTAAGTCTATTAGCAATTATCTCCTTTGTTGCTGTCTATTAAAATTGTACTTGTCTTATTGCGTATTCCTAACGTAGCCAGTGTTAATGGATGTCAACGTGTCGGAGCTTTGTGATTAGCTTTACTATGTCTTCTATAATTAGTTAGAGCGTCTACGTGTTGTTATATTTAATAATTAAGGGCTTATTTAGGCGTAACGTTATTGCTTTAAATAGCCTGCTAATAAAGATAGCTTCCTTTACTATCTATAATAGGGCTAACAATTCGGCTTTTATACTTAACGTCGTTACTATACCCTACTTGTTTGCTCTCTAGGCGATCGGCCCCCTAAATAGCTTTATAATATATCCTTACGAGCTCTTTCTGTCAATGGAGTTATCCGCGAATAATACATCACTAGCATAGATAAATAATTACGCTTTACCTCTACCGTCTCTTCCGTTGTCTTATCCTTTGTCGCGTATTCCTTTATCTCTCCCTCTACCGTTTGTTCCTTCCTTGTCTCCTCTATAGTAGATTGCTCTGCTCCTTGTGCTATATAGGTACTAGATTACTCTATCTGCTACTTAATAGTGCTCTTGGCTTAGGTTCTGATTGAACCTTACTAGCTATAATACTGCAAAAGCAATATCTGGATACGTTGTAGTGGCTATATAAAGTATTAAACCCATTTTTCTCTGATATAGCATCGTAGAAGCTGCTTCTCTTAGTAGGGACATAGGACGGACTAGTAGGTCTATATTAGGGGACGGAAGCGTCGGACGGATTGATTGGTGATTAGTAGGGAGGAGTTCCGATTCTGCTATAGGAGTGTCTGGAAGACGCCCTCTAAGATCTATCTTATACTAGTTAGCTATCTTCTTAATATAGGCTTTCTAGGATAGCTATAGGAGCCTCTAGCTATAATTGCGTAGTACGTGGATTCCTAGGAACTATTTTAGCTCGCTAAGGATACTTATCTGGTATTTCTTGTATAGCTTCTTAATTACTTCTTAAGCTTTCTTCTTATCTGTCTTTTGGTAGTAGAAGACAATATTATTAATGTAAAAAAAGATAACTATTCCACCTTTTAGTATAATATACGGCTCTTAAGGTACCTCTTTAAAGCCCAATTTGTTTAACAAGCTCGTGAGATTCTTCTGCTATAATAGTGGTGATTGTTGTAGTCCGTACAAGGCTTTTCTTAAGCGCAGTACTTTGTCTATCTTTCCTTTGTTAAACCCTGGCGGTAGCTTTATATAGATAACTTTGTCGAGATTTTAATGGATAAATGTATTAACTATATCTATCTGTATTGTCTCTAGGTCGAATTTTGCGGTAATTGCTATAAGGGTTTAGAAGGTCGTACTAGCTAATGTAGTAGCTTTTGTAGGTAGGTCTCCTAGGGCCTATTAATTTCCGCATACTATTAAGCGTGCCTTGCATTTCTGGAGAAATCCGTGCTTGTCCGTCTTGTAGATAAACACCTATATTAAGCTAAGAACCTGCTGTCCCTTTATATGCTTCTTGTCTGTTTCTTAAAACGACCTTATTTAATGATAGGATTGGAGGTAGGCTTATTGAGCTTCTTAGAACTGATTTTAAAGAGGATGCGTATTAAGGTCGCGGATTAACTGAGGTGGCGGAGGTAAGTTCTTCCTATATAATCTAATATTACATATTCTGCCTAATTTTAGCTTGCTGTTATTAAGTCAACTATTAAGGTTGAACTTCCTTCCTACTAAGAAGGCGCCTTAATAGGCTAATATAATCCTTTTGGTAACAAAGTCTTTAAACCTATTATTATAGGCTTTCTTGAATGAGTCTTTAACCAAGTTATTAAATATCCCCTAAGTATAAAACCCGTCTCCTACTTGGCTGACGATGTCCTAATCAGTACCTTATACATCTAACTTTATAGGATACTCGATGTGAAAGGTATATAGAGATTCTTCGTCTTTTTCTATTAGAGGTGGCGTATAATACGCATCTTTAAGAGCTCTTGTAAGGTCAAGATCTGCTAACTTATTAAAGGCTTAAACTGGCTTATCGTCAACGTCTTTCTCTTAAATTGACGGTTTAAATACTTTGTTATTGTCTTCTAGGAGAACCTCATTCTTGGTTAGGGTATTAGGGAGTTAAATTTTTTTAATTAGCGTATCTAATTTGGCGTGTAGATCCTTTAAGATGTCCGTTTGCTTTCTATTAAAGAACGTCTTCTCATTAAAGATAATATCCCTAGTAGAGATAATAATACCTTTATATGGGATCCAGATCCTATAGATATTGGTAGAGTTATAGCTAATAAAGTAGCTGATATGGGCTTGTAGATCTAGCTTGCTTAGCCTTTTCTTCTTTAGCTAGGTATTTAATGTTATCGCGTACGCCCTATAGCTATAGGCTTTTAGGTGTACTAATTATGGTTTTCTTAATCTCCTATTCGCTAGGTAGGTATAGAACCTCTTATATAGTAATTTCTATCTATTGCTTTCTTATGGCGTTCGATCTCGAAGGTAGACTATATAGTTAATAATCTCGTTCTATAGATTATATAATAGCTTGGCAGTAATTCTTATTGCTTATATTCTCTTAATAATTACACCCCCTAAGTGTTTGGCGGTACCGTTCTAAGCTTAGGTATATGGTGCTAAAGGCTTAAATATAATCCCTTAAGTCTGTAGCTATTTAAAAGTTCTTTTTCTCCCTAGCTCATTGTCTGATCTAATGGTATTAACTTTAAGGTTATACCTTAGACAAATCTATTAGATAAAATCTTTAAGCATTTATAGTATCTCCTTCTCCTTGCTATGCGTTGTTATAAAATACGGGAAGGTTCTTCCTAAGAAGGTGTTATAGATAAATATAACTTATATAAATCTAGTATGCGCTTCCTTAAGGTCAGTCTAGTTAATATAGAGGTCAAGACAAGGTTTATTAATATTCTGTTTTAAGAACCTTCTTAAGACCTAACGCTTAATTTTAGCGAGACTGTAATATTAACATTCTATTATCTTTAGGCCTTAAAGCTTAACTCCTAAGGCGTTAAGACCTAGATAGTAAAGGCTTATAGGTTCTAGATAACCTAGACGTAGATGCTATAGATATATATTACCTTTTAAATCTGGATAAGCGTCTCTTAACGATACTCTATACTTTTATTGGCGGTATAGTAGTTGGCTTATATTAAACGCTAATAGACTTTCTAGTTGGACGTATTTAATAGTCTATTGTCTATAACGTTCTTCCATTTAATATATAATTGTGTCGTCCTTCTAAACTAGCAGATTATTATCTCCTTTGTTATCCCAGTAGAACCCTTATTTTTAAAGTAGATGGAATAATACTAGATTTGTATTAAAGTCCGTATAAAAGGTAATATCCTTAAGACGTAGGATTCCCTTACTCTTATCTGGTTTTGTAACCTAGATAGTGATATTACTATAACCTAGTATAGGCACTTCTAAGCTGCCGGCGATGATATATTTATATCTTAGGGCTTTCCTGAAGTTATAGAAACGAGAGAGATTATTAAAGATATAGAGAGTGGTTCCTAAATTAAGAATAGTTAATAGCTTTAATGGATGGAGTTGACCGGTGTAATACAATTCTAGGAATATCGCATTGGCTTTTCCCTTAATCTTAACTGTCTCCTAGCTCTCGTCCCGTTGTTGTTAAGCTTTATTAGTCTTTAATTCCTTAAGCTTAAGTTATTCTACTTGGGCAGCTAGATCCTTATCTTGCTCTACCTTTATAAGCACCCTTTTTATATATATACCTATGGCTTTAAATCCCTTAGGCCTTTTGCTCTTAAATAGATACCAACAGTTAGGAAGGGTATATCCCCTTATATCGCATACTAGGCATTTAAGGTTCTTTAACCTTTTGGAAGACGTCTCTTTAGTCAAATTTATACCTGCCCTTTTTTAGCTGCGAGATAAGCTGTTCCCTTTTCCTTTTTAGACTTTAGCAGTAATAGAGATACCCTTTTTGGGCTCTTCTGCGAAGTCTATATTGAATGCACTCCCTCTCGCCGTTGTAGGTACGGCTTTAGAAAGGTTTTAGAATGCTTCTTATAGCTCTATTGCTACTTTACAGTATTCTGATAAGGGAGCCTTTTTGGTATTATTTGCCTGCTTCGTGTACAGAATAAAATAGGTTTCGCTTATAGGTCATATTGCATTTGTAAGGTCTATTAGCCAGATCCTATTAGTTATCTATAGAAGATTATACTTCTCTACCATCTTTATCATATACTCCTATTGGTTAAGCCACTGGGTAACCTTTATCTACTTAAGCCCTTTAAGTGACTTTATATACTACAGCTATACCTTCCTTATTATAAAGTTCTTTAAAGGCTTAGTATCTTCTTTTAACCAAATCAGCCATTCCTTAACTGTAAGGGAAGGGTTAAGCAGTAGCTTCTTCTAAATTAATACTGTGGACGTAATCTAGGTGCGTATCTATTGCAGATACTCTTCCTATTTTAGGAAGTACTTTATATCCTAGTTATAGTATCGTCTGCTGTTCTTGTACGCTTTCTGTTGATTTGTTAAGAGCTGTGTATATAAGGTTGCATTCTTATTAAAATCAGTAACTTCTGGATAGGCTAGTTCTTGTAGTAGAGCTCGTTAAGGTGCTGCATTATTTAGGTTAACGTGGGCCCAAATTTGTTTGTTTATAAGGGCTTATAGTTGCCAGATCCATTACTCCCAGTCTTCTAGTTTATTGAGAATGATCGTGGTCAACGAACTCAATATTAGTAGAGTCATTTTACTGATAGGCAAAGGAGGAATTATAATGGTATTTTATTGTTAGGATCGTCCTTATTGTCAGGATTATCCTTATTATTAGGGTCGTCCTGTAACAATTAATGTGGAATCTCGTAGAATCTCGTGGAATCTTGTGGAAGGTTCGTGTCAGAATTGTCCTGTGACACTTAAGGTAGGATTTCTGTCAGAGTCTACGTCCTTGACGATAAGGTGTCAGAGTCTGACAATGAGGTAGAATTTCTTCAAATAATTAAGTAATAGCTGACTAGCTTCTTAAGTCGGCGGACCGGGCTTATAACTGTTATAAAGTTCAAATAGATAAGTTCATTAATGAAATGGGTTGATAGATTAATGATCTAGTATCGTGTCTTAAGTGACGTGTCTTGGGGGCCCTAGAGCTTCGAGCTACGAAGAGATTTTACAATGCACGTACTCCGTGCACGTGACTCGTGCACGTGACCCACGCCTTTAGAGAATACAGATTATCTAACAACTTCTTATGGTACCTAAACTTTACTATTTCTATATAATAGGCCTATTAGATCCAGTTCCTAATTTTAGCGCCTTTTAGCTTTCTTTCCGTTATGTTTCTAGTCTACTTCCGCATTAAAGATGGTATAGGAGGCGTCCCTCTATTACACCTTATAGATAAGATCTATTAACCTTTTAGATAGTTTCTAGGTAAAAGCTATTTTATCTTATATTGCTCTAAGTACGAGACTAGATAGTACTATAGATCTTATAACTTCTTAGTGCGCGTACGTTAGGAAGGCTACTACGAGGTTAAAGTCCTTTAGTTATTATAGGGCTCCAAGTTCTAATTGCTCTTTGGCTTCGCTATTGGTTTAAAGGGATAGCTTAGTAATTAGTAGTGTATTACTAGGTTCTAAACTTATATTAGGGATGTCCTATTTAGGTATATTCAGACCCTTGTCGGCTATAGACTAGGTACTAGCTAGAATATTAGTAGAAGCCAATAGGGTTTACACCGCCTAAGACTTAGTATATAGAGCTATAGGTACTTGAGCATCCTATACCCGGAGCTTGTTCTACAGTATAGGGAGTAAGATGTCTATTATCTGTTTTTCTTCTCTTATTTTAAAGCCTTTGGCATAGTCTGGCCATTATAACGGTCTATTAGTAGGGTTATTTTTCCCTAGCTTATATTTAATTTTAAAGTTAAATTATATAAGCTTCTCTACCTATCTGGCTTGTTAAGGTATAAGCTCCTTTATAGTTATAAAGTAGCGTAGATTATAATAATCTAAGAGTATATAAGTGGTATAGCTTACGTGCTCAAGGTAGTGTCGCCACTGTTTAAAGCAGTTAACTATGGCTAGCAGTTCCTTATTGTGGGTATAATACCTAACTTTAGGTCCCTAGAATTTTCTGCTATAGAATGCTACCGGTCTCTAGTGGAGCTAGGTAGCGTCTAGATGCCTATTAGGTTACAGTAGGATACCAATAAGGGCAAAATTTAATATATTAGTAACTATTATTAGTGGCTAATCTAGGTTAAAATGCCGTAATAGTAAAGCTTCTATAAACTTTATATATAGTTCCTAAAAGGCTTCCTAGACCTTTCCGGGCCATGTCTATAATTTATACTATTTAGTTGGTCCCTTCTTGGTTTTCTTCCTTCCCACCTTTAAGCTTTTTGCTCCTTAGGCCGGGTCTTAAAAAGCTTTAGTAATATAGTTAAATAGGTATCAGGCGACGTCTAAGTAGTTATAGATAAAGCGCCTATAGAAATTGGCAAAGCCTAGGAACACTTAAATATCCCAGTAGCTCTTTGGCTTCAGTCACTCTTAAATCATCTATACTTATACTAAGTCTATAACTATACCTATAGGCATTACAATATAACCTAGGAACTTAACCTACTTAGTATTAAAGACATACTTTAACGCCTTAGCGTAGAGGCCCTAATTATTTAAGCGTTCTAGTACTTCGCAGATATGTTGCTCATACTAATCCTTATCTTCTAAGTAGATTAGAATGTTATTTAGATAAATAATATATATATGGTTAACTAGTCCCCTTAAGGCTCTATAAATATATAATTAAAATGTTATAGGCGCATTAGCTAGCCTAAAAGGCATTACTATATACTTAAAGTGGCTATATTGGGTTTTAAAAGCGGTCTTCTACTTATCCCCTTCTTTAATATGGAGCCTATAATAGGCGTCTTATAGATCTAGCTTTATAAAGATCTTTACCCTAGATAGTTAATCCAGCATTTTACTAACTAGTAGTAGTGGGTAATGGTTTTTAATTATAATCTTATTAAGACCGTGATAGTCTATATATAGTCTTATAGTTCTATCTAGTTTTAGAATAAAGAGGATCAGTGTACCTACTAGCAACTTACTAGGCCATATCTATTCATTTTTTAGTAAGCCGTTAAGGTACTTCTATAGGATCTTAAGCTCTTTACAAAAGAGGTTATAGATAGAAAGGTTTAATAGTTATTTACCTTTTTCTAGATTAATTATATAATTATATTCTGAGTTCTACTAAAGGACTTTTGCTTACCTACCTAAAAATACCCTTAGTAAGTCCCTTAGGCCTACTAGGATATTTAATAAATTAGGGTCGCGTTCGTCCTCTACGTTATTATTAGGTAGGTCCTAGAGGTCCCTTAGGACGCTTATAGGCAGCGTCGCACGCTATAGTAGCTGTTTATATATAGTTGCCACTATACATTAGACAGTTTTATACAGTAGCTAGTAGAGGGTAGGGAACTCTTTAACACAGCGTTTAAGGTGTTATAGTATACTCTCTGCGTATTGCTTAAGCTAGAGTAACCTATAGCAGTAGAAGTATCTTATAGGATCTTTAAGATCGCCGCCTCCCTATAGTGTCTCTATAACCTATCCAGTAGTTTCCTATAGGATATTTGTTACAGAAGGGTTATTGCCTATACTAGGCTCTATACCCATCTTGCTATAGAACAGGGGTTAGATCTAATACTCCTTTAGGTATAGGGCGTATATTGTTTCTCCTAGAGCTATATCTTTTAGGATATCTTTTAAGCTTATTAGTAAAATACGCCCTTTTAATTCTTTATTGTTCTACTATTTAAAGGCTCCTGTTTTAAAGCGTATCTTAAGATCTGCTTTTGCAAGCCAAGAATATCCAAGAATAAGGTTATAGCCTACGAAGTTAGCTGCCTAGAAGGATTGCGGGCCAACCACTTTAGTACGGTTATACATATTGGCTACTAATACTATAAGCTTATAGGCACTATATAGTTTAATCTAATACTTATCTAGGAACCCTATAATAGGTTTCCACCACTTTAGCAATAGGATAAGCTTATACTCTTTTACCAAATTATATTATATAAGATTAATTTCGGCGCCGCTATTATACAGTGCTTAGAACTGACGTACCTCGCCTATAGGGAGTACTATTTCTAGCTTAATAGCAATATAGAGAGTCTCTCCTTCTATATCTTGCCTTAGTTACAGCTAGGAGAGGTCCGCGACTAGGGCTTTTCTTTTTTTGGATTATTAGTGCGGTTGTCGCCCTACTTATTTTTCTAATTAGGTTTACCTCCGGAGAAGTTTTCTCTTAACTTTTTAGAGTGTTCCCATAAGGGTGCCAGATAGGTGTTAGGTTGGCCCTAGGAGTCTTTCCTATTACTTAAAGTCCCTAACTTTAACCCTTTTAGATTTCTCTTTAAGAACGGCTTCTTTAAAGTTTAGGTCTGCCCTACATTACTATTAGAGTGCCTATATTTCTAGTTACCCCCTAGCTTCTTGCTAGAAGAGGTCTAGTTCCTTACTATATCTTTAGCGTTTAGAACCGCTCGTTTAAAATCCGTATATATAGTAATCTATAATAGGGCTCCCACGTACTTTATTTCGTCATAAATTACTAGCTTAATTCTAGCCTAGATAAATCCAATTTTCTCCTTTTTATAGATGCTACCGTCCTTATTTTTAAAGGGCTCTAGATCTATTAGTTAAGTACAAGTTTCTATAAAGTTTATAAACTAGCGGAAATTATAGCGGTTAAGCTATATCCCATTCCAGAATAGTTCTGCGTAATTATATTATATAATATACGGATCTTAAGTCCACTTCTTTAGAAAGGTTTGCAGCTGCGGCTATATAGTAATTTGCTCTTTATTAAGCTGATTTAGTATAATCTAGTTTAGGGATTAATCTTTAATCTTGCTAATAATCTAATAGGTATACTTTTTAGTATTATCTTATATTATTAGCATCTTAAAGAAGTTATCTATTTTACAAACCTAATCGTCTAACTATTAGGCGTTAGGTCTCTAGCGGAGTTCTAAACTACTAAAGGCCTTAGCTAGTTAGTCTATATTCTTTTTCTGTTCACTATATAGATACCTCTTTAAGTTTTCTATACCTCCTTAGGTAGGTACTAGGTATCCCCTAAAAGGCCCTTAGCCTTAGCTAGGTTATAAAAGATTTTATCTAGCTTAGATTAAGCTCTACTAGATCTAGACCTGCCCCTAGAGGTTTCTAATATATTTATTAGTGGCTTCTTCCCATATGGCTTCTAAGAGCCTTATGGCAGCTTCCTAATATCCTCCTTAAAGAAAATTGGTATAGGGCTCTTAACTTTCTGACCTTAGGCCTAGGGAAGCTCCGGCTATAGAGGTAGTATTAGTACTAGTAGCTAATGCGGGTTTCCCTATAAGGCTTAAGTCTTAAGTTAGTAGTTAGGTTAGATTAACTAAAGGGGTAGGCCCACTTAGCTTATAAGTAGTCTATACGCCGCCACTATACTAATTGTAGGCCGGTAGTCTTCTGGGAGGGTTCCGGTTAGGTCCCTAATTAGGCATATTAGTGTATTCCTTTAGCATTTCTAGTTTAGGGGAAGATTTTAGGGTTATGTCTGGCGCTTAATCTTTTAATTAGCCTAAGTAGGGCTAAAGGGGTTCTGGCTACTTTCTAGCAGTATTACGACTGTTATAAAGGGTATTTACGTTTTCCTTAGTGTTGCCGGTAACTATAGGTATGTGAGAGTCTTTAAGCTCTTAGTGCATCTGGGTATTAGGGCTTATTTAGCCATCTTACCTAGAGGTTTATATTATTATAATCTCTTGCTATCAGAGGGACCTTCCTGCCTTAGCGCGACGGCTATCTATAAGGTATTTATAGAGTTTCTATTTAGGTTATTGCGAGATTTTAAGGGAGGATAGTAGATGTAAATAAAAGATGTAAACAAATAATCTGGTTCTTAAAGCCAGCTACCCTTCTAAATGGAGTAGGAAGGATTTAAATATAAGGGGACTTTATAGACAGGGGGCTATAAGGACACGATTATGGAATAGGATAGATTAGTAAGAGAGACGAATCCTTAAGGAGGTAAGGCCTTAGGGATTGTGGAGACTATATACTACGGGTACGTGCCTCTAGCACGTAACCGGCGACTATCTAAGGGGCGTTTGGAGGTTATCCTAAGGGCAACCTAAGGTGTCCGCAATAATATCCCTTATACTTAGTTACCGCTAGGTAAGCACCTACTATAATAACTAAGGCGCCCTACTTAAACTAAGCTTAAAGGTTACATTGGTTATAAATCTAGTATATATTTATATTCCTAAATATTATTATATAACGTAATCTTTAGGTAATAAAAACTAGCTGTTGATATTACTTAACTAATACCTACTAGAGGTTCCTCTATCCTTTTTATCTTCTTTTTTACCTATTATTTCCTTATCTAATACTATCTATATTACTATATTAACTAATAGATCCCTTAGTAGGGACTAAAAAGGTATATTAGAGCACCTCTAGCTCCTATAAGGAAGAAGAAAAAAGGAAAGAAGGGTATAAAGGAAGGAGTATTTATAGATAGGAGGAAGCCTATAAGTATAGAAGATTAGGCGGCTATAATATAGCTATTAATATTACTTAATTAATACCTATTAAAGGCTCCTCTATCCTTTCTATCTTCTTTTTTACTTATTATCTCCTTATTTAATACTATCTATATTACTATATTAACTAATAAATTCCTTAGTAGGGACTAAGGAGGCGTATTAGAGCACCTATAAGGAAGAAGAAAAAGAGAGAGAAAGGTATAAAGGAGGGAGTATTTATAGATAGGAGGAGGCCTATAAGTATAGGAGATTAGGCAGCTATAATATAGCTATTAATATTACTTAACTAATACCTACTAGAGGCTTCTCTATCCTTTCTATCTTCTCCTTTACCTATTATCTTCTTATTTAATACTATCTATATTACCACATTAACTAATAGATCCCTTAGTAGAGACTAAGGAAGTATATTAAAGTACCTCTAGCTCCTTATAAGAAAAAAAAAGAGGAATAGGTATAAAAGAGGGAGTATTTATAGATAAGAGGAGGCCTATAAAAGGAGTAGTAGTAAGGGTAAGGTGCCTTAGTTACTACTAGGTAGTATTATCTTATAAAGAGGGTCTACTATAGTAACTAAGTAGGGTTAATTTAGAAGTAATATATATTCTTAAAGGTTATATAACTTATTATATAAGTAATATTTCCACCCTAAAAAAAAATTTAAAAAATTTAAAAATTAATTAATGCTATAAATAGTAGTAATATTAATCTAGTAATATTACTAATTCTCCTTATATACTATTATATATATATTTAATAGCTCTAAAGGTAATAAGAAGGTAGAATAGATAGGGGGGTTCAAATTTAGATAAATTAGACTTTATAGTTAAGCTGTTTAAAAGTTAAAAAACTAAAATTAATACTATATTCTCTACTTACCTCTAAGCTAGTATATAATTTCCTATTTAGGAAAAGTTATTTATAAATAGTTACTACTACCTCTATATAAAATCTTCTTATTATACCTTTTTAGTCTTATTTATAGATAACTAAAATTATTCCTTATTAAATCTATATTTAAATATAAGCCCTAAAAGCTTCTTAACTTATAAGATTACTATATAAGTTAGCCTAGCTGTTTTATTCTTTTTCTTAATATCTAAAACCACCTAGTTAAGTATTAGGCCCTAGCTTTTATGCATTATAAGAGTAAAAGCTAGAGTAACTAGAAATTAACGCTATAAGTAAGAGCCTTTTATACTTTTTTATTTATAAAGCATAGAAAATATAGGGATAACTTTCTTACTATCCTGCTAAGTAAATAGAGTAGGTTTATTATATCTATTTACTATAATTAGTAGTAACTAGGGCCAATTATTTTTAATATCTATATATTCCTTCTATATAATATCTTTAACTATACTAGTAGTACTATTTACTAAGCCTAGTTTAACCTAGATATTCTATATTAGTATTACTTTTACGCTAATATATAGGGCTAGATTCTCTATAGTATTACATTAATTAGAAGTAGCCTTCTATACACCTATACTAGTATTAACTAACTTAATAGCCATTACTAGCTATAAAAGGTTATAAAGTTAAGTAGTATTATACTTACCTATAGTAGCGCGTATGCTATATAACTAAATTGCGTTATTAAAGCCTGTAACCTTATTAGTAGGTAGGCCCTACTTATACCTAGTTAAAAAAAGCTTTTAGGTTAAATTGTTTATAGAATTACTATATAACTTAATCTAGGATAGTAGTTTGGTTAATTGCCTTATAGACTCCCTTTCTATAGCTAGTAAGCTCTAATAGGCTAGTAGGTAAATTATTATATAAGGCCGCCTAACCTATAGGGGGAAGCTAATAGAAATTGCCTACTAGTAGGATGTTTAAGCCTCTAAAATAGTTATTATTATATATAGGGTAGATCTAATAGAGGTAGCAATTAATTTAGGCTAGATATACTTGCCTAATTATAGATTTCTTATTAAGGATAAGATAGTAAATATCCTTAAAAGCTTATTATAGAGGTATAAGACTAGTAGCAGGCAATTCCTTAAAGGGGTAATTTACTAGTAGCCTTAATAAATTATATATAGTCCTGCTATTAATATTAAAGATAGCTACCCTAGTAGGGGCAGCTTAAGCTAATAGTAATAGCTTGCTATTAGCCCTTACTATAGTATAAAGCGTAGTAAAGAGAACAGTAATAAGATATAATTTACTGGTTTCTACCTCTCTATTAATATTAATCTATAGTAGGGGAGGGGCTAAGGCCCACTTAGATCTGCCTATAGTAATTAACTATAGCGTTATAAATATAATACTAGCCCGGTTATAAGGAAGACGGAGTTGCTATTTAGGATAGGCAGCTCTATAGTAGAGGCTATAACCATACTTCCTACTAATAAGTCCTATTATTAAGCTGCGGGTATGTACTATAATATATACCCTAGTTATAATTATAATTAAGCTCCCTATTACTAAGCCTATTAAAATCCTTACTTTTAACTCTATTAGTGTTTTAGATGTGGGTATATAGGGCCTTAAAAGACTAGTATAGCTTTAGGTTATCTATAAAATCACCCTTAAACTTATTAATACTATTAATGGTTTTATAACCTTCCTCTAGTTTCTAATTATAGAAATAGTTAAGTAGATACTAATAAGAGTTAATATAAGCCTAATAGGAAGCTATATAATTAGGGGCCCTAAATCTATTAGTATAAGTAGCTATTTCCTTATACTCCCATTATAGGTAATAAAAAAGGAGCTTTATATAGCAGAACTTAGGATACTATAGATAGAAAGAATTACCTTTATATTACAGAAAGTATAATATAACTTAAGGCTTTACTCTTAGCCAATGTTTATAAGTAGAGTAATTAAAATATAGTAAAAAATTAAAGAAAGTAATATCCTCTACCCTATCTAGGCGGCGCTTATATTTCTTATAGTTAAATAGTCCGTACCCTCCTAATTAGATATTCTTAAGCTTATATATAGCGCTTTAATTATCCTCCTAGTAGTAGTCTAAAGTTACTATATTTCTAGAGCCCTTATAAAGGGGAATATTAAAAAGTAAATAGTATACCTCCTATACCAACCAATTATATTTAGTAATTAGCTTATTTGTAAACCTAGCTACTACTAAACTAAAGGCATAAAGGCTGTTGGCGTGCGGCTATACTAATTAGAGTAGCTCCTAGTAGGAAGTTAACTTCTTCTTTTCCTTACTATAATATTTGCCTATATAGTTAACTATTACTAATATACTTATAGCAGGTAATATATTAATATTCGCCATCCACGCTAATATTATAGCTATATTATAACTATTAAGAAGCTTATTATTATGCTATAGATAGAATATCTAGTAATATGGATTCTAATTCTTTAATATAGCGGCCTTATTATAAAGAGAGCATAGAAAATAAAAGCGGCACTCCTTTACTTTAGTAAAGCCTTTCTTTAATCTTAAGCAGTAAGATTTAGTATAATTATAGTACTATTAAAATTGATTAAGGTAGGCAATAAGAAGCTTATTAGTATTAAGCTATTTTTTATAGCTAAGAGTAGAAGGATATTAAAGATTAGAAGGTCTAGATTAATTAGGATTTATTATAGATATAAAAGTAGCCTAATACTTAGTAAAAGCCGTTCTTAATTTACTAGTTAATAGATCCAGCCTTAGAGCTACTAAACTCTATAAAAAGCTATATATATAGCCGCTACCTTATACCTACTACTTATATTAGGACTAAAAGTTAGTGCTATTAAATAGACTTATAAGCACGTGCTTTCTAAATAGATTAAAGCGGCAATATGGCTAGTAAGCAGTAATATATAAATTATTATTAAGATTCTAAGAAGCAATCTAGTAGTACTAAGCCTGTAAGGGCGCGAAGAGGCTTTAGGGAAGATTTAAAGGAACAATATAAATTCTATCTAAATCTATGGGTATATAGCTCTTGCAGAGTACAAGACGTTATATAAAGAAGAGAAAGGAACATAGGAAGCTTGTAACTAAATATTTGGGTGTCTTAGTAGTAGACACGTAGGCATGTACGCACGCGGGTTTCGACAGGTTTTAACCAAATTCTATTATATTAGTGGAATTTGGTGGAATTTAATCAAGTCAGCGGAATTTGGCAGAATTTAATTAACTTGGTAGAATTTGGTAGAATTTAATTAAAGCGTTAGAATTTATCTGTTAAGTGTTTTACTAGGACATTCCTACTATAACTGGGCTAGTCCTGTTATAGTACCCCCCCCCCCCCCCCCTTTAGCTAAGGGTCTAAAATAATTTAATTTAGTTAAGAACTTATAACTTATTGCATTATAAGCATTATAATATATTTTAAGTTCTTTTTAATTTCGAGTTTCCTACTATTGTGTTTTGTGTATTTGTGTTAGGTAGTAATTGTTTACCTTTATATTATGTCCATCTAGCTAAAGTAGGCCGTAAAGGATAGTCTTTATGGAATTCTTTTACTAAGGTAGGCGCGTTGGCCTTAATCTGGTTATAGGTTTCCTAGGTTTATATTTTATATCCTTTCCACTTAATAAGAAGTTTAAATTATTTAGATTATAGTTTCCATTGTATATTATTAATTAAGTTAATAAAGTAAGAACTATTACCATTGTTAACAATTATAGGAGGTAATAGCAGCACTTTATAAGTTATAGGATTATCTTTTAAAGGTTGCAACAAGCTTACGTAAAATATTAGGTATATTTTTATCTTAGTTAGCAGTTTAAGCTTATAGGCGTACGGGCTCAGTTTCTTCTTAATTTAGTATAGGCCCATAAACTTCCAATTAAGTTTCTTTAAGGGCCGTTAAGTCTTTAGGTTTTATATATTTAGATAGGCTATATTACCTTCCTTAAAGTCCCATATAAGAGCTCGTCCTTTATTTATATACCATTCCTATAACATTTAAGTGTACGTTAATTCACTTTATAATAGTTCCGTTAACTGCTTTATTTAATTAGCAAAGTTATACGCGTTAATTAACTAAATCTGTTTAATTATAGGTCCTATTATATTGATTTTAGGTTATAGTTTAAATCCAAGTTAAGGGTCTTGTCTATAGGTCACATAAAACAACGTTACGCCTATTAATACGTTTATTATATTATTTGCGGTAAACTTAGCCAAAGGCAGCCATTTTTCCTAGTTGTCTTATAGGTAGGAGCAGTATATTTATAAGTATTGTTCCATAATCACGTTCGCGATTTTAGTTTAGCCATCTATCTTTAGATAAAATGCAATTAAGAGTTGTATTTAAATGCTTAATTATTTATATAAAGCTTGCCAGAAGTCTAAAATAAACTGGCTTCCGCGGTTGGATATTATTATATTAGAAAGTCTATATAGCTTAAAGACGTGCTTAACAAAACATTTAGCTACTAATATCGCATTAATTAAGTCTGTAGGAATTATATATTATATTTTTATAAGACGGTTAACTACTACTATAATATTTATAAACCTATTACTACTAGGTAAGTTAACTATAAAGTTAATTAAGATGTTACGCTATCTTTATATTAGAACTAGTAGTAGTTAAAGTACTCCTTACTTTTTTATATAAGAGGTCTTTCTACACACGCACATTCTGCATGCTTAAACGTATTTTTGTACATAGTTGTACATCATAGGCTAGTAATATGCTTATTAAACGATCTTATAAGTCTTTATATAGCCAGAATGTCCTACTACAGGGAAGTTATATACAAATTTGAGTATTTTAAATTATAAAGGTTTGGAATTTGGAACTACCATCTTCTATTAATAGTACAATCGATTATTTTAGATTTCGCATTTGGCAAGTATAATATCCTTATACTATCGTTTTCCTGTTTAAATTGCTTTTATTATATTAATTATCTGTATCAGGCGCCCCCTGATGACTCTACAGTAGTAGAGTAAAGTTTGCGATACTAGCGCGTCCGTAGGTTTGTTACGGCAGCAGTGGTTCCCAAGGAGGTCAAAAGTAAGGTAGTAGAGCACCACAGGTGACTCGTAGGCGCCTCGCAGGCGAGTCCCAAAAGGCGGGGAGATGGATCACGGGGTTTTCTCAAATAGAGTTTTCTCCCCACATGTATATAAGGAGTAGTCCACGTGGGCCCAATAGGGATCCGAATCGGACGTTAAGCAATGAATAATAATAATATATTAATTATCTATATATTGTTCTTATATTTGTATTCCATTAGCTTATTAATTTCCATTTCCCATTTATTAATTTCTGGTTTATTTCTTTTAAGTTCCATATCTAGGAATATAGGGCGTAGTTTTTTAAAGCGTTTAGGGGGCAGTAAGATCTATAATTAATTTGTAATCCGTTCATCTAAAGCGTTTATAGGTAGGTTTTATAATTATTATATTAATGCGTTAGGCTTCTAATTAAGTTTACCCGGTTAGTATATAATCTTAAAATTAAATTATAAAAGGTATTTGGCCTAATAAATTTGGCGCTATGTTAATTGCTTTATAGTTATAAAGTACTGTAGGTTCTTATGGTCCGTTAATACGTATATTAGGAATAACAATTCTTTAAGCTTAGGGCGCCACTATTTAAAACATTTAACGATTATAAGTAGTTCTTTGTTATATAGTTTATAGTTTAATTTAGTAGGGGCAAGCTTTTAGAAGAGAAAGGCTACTAGGCGTAGCTTACCATTCTTATTATATTATAATAACACTCCCCCTAGGGCATAATTAGACAAGTCTATTTTAATAATATATTTAAGGTTAAGGTTAAAGTAGGTAAGAATTAGAGCAGTTATAAAGCGTTATTTTAAGTTATTAAAAGCTTATTTATATCTAGCAGTCTATTTAAATTTTATATTCTTTCTTATTAGGTTTACTAATGGTTAGGCAATTTTTAAGAACTAATTAATAAATTAATAATAGAAATTTGCAAATTCTAGAAATCCTTAAATATTTTATACGTTACTAGGGCTTTTCTAGTTTATAATTATAGCAACCTTCTTAGGGTCTATTTTAATTCCATTATAGGATATAATCAAGCCTAAGTATATAACTTTAAATGCGTAGAACTTGTATTTCTTAATATCACATTATAAACCTATATCTTGCAGGCATTTAAGAACTATTTAGATATACTTCTAGTGTTTAGAAAGCAAAGACAAGTAAATTAAGATATTATTAATATATGCAGTGATAAATATATTAAGGAATTCTTAAAGCGTATTATTAATGTATTACTAAAACATACTAAGACCATTCTTTATACTAAATAGCATTACTAGGTATTTAAAGAGTCCCCATTATATATAAAAAGCTATATACTTTTTATCTCCTTTACGGACACAGATTTAGTTAAAGGTAGTGACTATATTAAGCTTTGTAAAGTACTATGCCTTTAATAAGTAGTTAAGCGTTTCTTAAATTAAGGGAATAGGATATTGGTTTTAAATTATAATTGCGTTTAGAGCTTAATAATTAATATAGAATCTTAAGCCTCCTCCTAGCTTTTTAATAAATAGTATAGGTAAGGCAAATGGAGATTAACTAGGGCAAATAAATCCTTTTTCTAGATGCTTATTAGGGTACTATTACATTATAAGCAGTTCTTCTTATAATATACCATATAGCGGACCGAACTTTGGTGTTATACTAGGTTTAAGTTCTATCTTAAAATTGTATGCATCTTAATGTGGGGGTAGTTAGTTTGCAAATATTTTCTTAAACTTATTAATTAGATTATAGTACTCTTTAGGTATAAGAGGTTAAGGGTTAGTATATTACTTTGGTTCTAGTGCTTTCTTAATATCTTCTATAGTTATAGCAAAGATTTTATAGTTTTGTTTTTGTGCTAACAAAACAAAAGGTGCGGCTTATATTATATAAATTTTAAGAGGTTTTGGCGTAATATCTTTACCTTCTTTACTACAATTAGCAGTTATAGCCTTATTATTTTAGCTTAGGGTCCGTAGTAGGGGCAGTTTATATTATATTAAATTTAAATAATCTTATGCATGTTTATAGGGTAGGTGGTGTTTTAAGTAATAACTTTAGTAGTAGGTTATGCGGAACTTTAGTGTTTCTTTAACCTAGCTAATTAAAGGGTTATGTTGTTTTAGCTATTTATGTCCAAGTATTACCTTATAATGCTTTAGGGGTATCATAAATAAGGAAACGTATTTAAGGTGTTTACCTATCCGCATCTTTATAAGAGCGTAGTACGTTAATTCGCTATATATTAAGGGCTTGCTATTAAAGCCTTATAAGCCTTAGGGCTTATTAAGTTTCTTTAAATTTAGGTGTTAAGTTTTTATATAGTTTATGTTAATAAAGCCTATGCTAGTAGCTCTACTGTCTATTAGTATTTATACCTTCTTCCATTTTCTAAGTATTTAAATTTTGCTAAGTATATTAAGGGAGTTGTATTATATATTAGCGCTAGAAGAGCCTAGATACTTATACTCTTCCACTTCTTATCCTAAGGCGCGACTTAGCCCTAAGATAATTTATTTTCTAAGTTAACTAAAGGTAAGATGCTTTGTAACAACTAGGTATAATTTATAGAATAAGTATAAGTTAAGGAATGAGTATAGCTTAAAGAATGAGTGTGATTTAATATCTGGGAGGAACTACGGCGGACCTTTTTAAAAGGGTAAGTTTAGTAATTCCTTTAAATATATCCTTTTTTACCATATCTAAAGCATTCTCTGTTTATGGCTTAAGTTCTTTGTTTGTTAGTTCCTAAGGGTGTATAAGATTAAGTAGTATTAAGGTCTATAGGGTTATATATAGGACTTTTTAGGTTTAGAGAGGGATCGCGTTTTAGGGTATGTGTTGGTTTTATAGAGTTTTAAATATAAGGCATAGTTAGCTTTAGAGAATGAGTCTGTTTATTATATTAAAGGTCCTTATTAATGTGTTAACATATTATAGCAAATTTAGGCAGGTCTTTTAGCAGTTCCCTACCTACTAACTAGGCTCTAATCTTATCTAAAATAGCTTATTAAAGAGCAGCGGCTTTAGCGGCTTTATTCCAATCTAGTTTGCTAATAAGGCTTAAAATTTCTGAAAAGAAGCTAGTAAATTCTTGGTTCCGTTATTATAGGTTTTTAAGTTTAATAACAGCTATGTGTTTACAGCTGGCGTTATTATATATTCATTCTAGTAGGGAGATAAAGATTTTAAAATTAATAAAGGTGCCATTACGGAAGAATAGATCTATAGTTTGTGTAGTGTCCTTACTTAAACAAGACATTCTATAGCTAATTTTGCTAGCTTTAGTAGGGTATTAGTTATAGTTTGTTAAGAGTTTAAGACGAAGCTTGGTTACAAAGGGATGTAGGTTGTTTTAGTTTCTATTAAATATTAGAGGATTAGGGAGCTTTTTAGATTTTATAATAGGTATTTGGTTTATTATATATATAGGTTAAGCTACTATTACTAGTTCTGTTTTCTTATTTAATAGGCCGGGTTTAGATACTGTTATATTAATCTTATTTATAGGTGTTATTATTAGGGTCTATAATATAGGTGCCTTAACGTTACGGAGTTCTTTATGGAGTGCTTCTATTAATTGCTAGTATTAGGCTTCTAGTGCAGCCCGCTACTAAGTTAAGGCTTCTATAAAGGACTCTTGTATTATAGTTAACTATTCCCTAACTAGGATTATAATACTTATAGTTATTAAAAGGGATTTAGGTTTATTTGCTATTTTAATAATAGTTGTTTTAATGCAACGTAATATAAGGGCGTGAAGAGGCTTTAGGGAAGATTTAAAGGAATAATATAAATTCTATCTAAATCTATGGGTATATAGCTCTTGTAGAGTACAAGATATTATATAAAGAAGAGAAAGGAATATAGGAAGCTTATAACTAAATATTTGGGAGTCTTAGCAGTAGACGCGTGGGCATATACGTATATGGGTTTTAATAGGTTTCAACCAAATTCTATTACGTTAGTGGAATTTAGTGGAATTCAATTAAGTTAGTAAATTTTGGCAGAATTTAATCGACTTGGCAGAATTTGGCAGAATTTGATTAAAGCGTCGGAATTTATCTATTGAGTGTTTCACCAAGACATTCCTACTGTAACTAGGCTAGTCCCGTTACAAAGCCTTATTAGTAGTCTTATATTTGTTAAATAGAGGTATATAAAAATATAGATTATACTAATATAAATTAGTAGTACTAAGTGTAAAGAATAGAGACCTGCTTTTAATATTTTTAGTATAAGCTGTAAGCTTATTTCTTTTCTACTTTTAGTAAGGCCTAGTGCCCTTAAGCTTCTATATATACTATATAATCTTATTTAAAACCTAGTCACCCCTACTACTATTTATAAGATTACTAAGCTTATTTAAAGATAGACTATTCTTATTTAATTAACTATAAAGAAAGCGGGTAGTGTTAAGGGCTTGCTCTTTTATAATCTAATTAAATATATAGTAGTAAAATAAAGGGTAGCGGCCAAACTGACCGTCCTGGTACTTAAGTATATACTTAGTATACGCAGCTAGGATAACCATACGGCTTTATAGCATATTAAAATTAGCTTTACTATAAGGAAATAAAGTAGAAAAGGCGCTATGCATAATAAAACTAGCTAATTGCTTAGAGAGAGGTGTCTACTATATAGTAGAAACCTCTAGGCCCGCTTATAGGCCTTATTGGTATTAAACCTTATAACTTAAAAGCTCTAATTTATTAAGGTTAGGTACTAGATTAGGAACTAAAGTATTTAGTATATTATTATTAAACTTACTATCTAGTATATTACTGCTAAGCTTAGTAGGCAAAGGATTAATAGTAGGAGGATATTATATAGGAGTAGTAGGGTAAGCTATTAGGCCACTAGAATTAAACTCTAACTTATTAATATAAGGTAGCTAATCTAATATAAAGCCATTTTTAGGTAAGCTAGTAAGCTAGGTGCTATATATTTTAATATTATAATAATTAGGATAATTAACCTTTAGAAAGTAAAGCTATAGTGCTATAGTAGAGCGCCTTATGGTATACTATTTAGTAAACTACTAACTTAGGTATTTACCACCCTCTACTGCTATAGGCCTTATAACCAGTATATTAAGTTTAGAAGGTAGCCATAGTAGCTACCTTTAAGTCTTTAGTATATTCTAGCTAAAGCAGTAGATATAGCCAGTATAGTAATATTACTAACTGCGTATACATATAACTTATAGATAAACGTATATGCGCGCAATTAGAAGCTCCTCTACTATAGTAAGTATAGGTAAAAAGCTAGAAATAGGCCCTAAATTAAGCCTATTGCTTTTACTAAATAAAAAGGGAGTGGTTAGATCCTTAAGGCTATTGGCGTCCTTAATATAGGCTTTATATATACCTAGATTGTTACCCTCTATAGCTAGGCCTATTTAGAACTACCGCTCCTTATAATAACTATACGTCTCTATATATTTAGCCTATAGTATACTCCTAAACTTCTTAATTTGCTCCTAATTAATAGCCGAAATAAGTAGTAGTATAGCTGTAGTTAGAGCTTACTGTAAGGGAGCTTGCTATAAGGAAGGTATTAGCGGTAGAGTAGGCATAGAAGCTAGTTTTAGAGCTTTATCTATAGCATATAGCGGAGGAGTAGGTAAGTAAGCTTTACCCTACTAATTAAGAATGTGGTACTCCCGTTATATTATCCTAATTATCTTTTGCTATTAAGCTAGTTTAGGGGTATTTTAACTGTTCTAGCTGTAAGGCAAGAAGGCGCTCTTAGTATTATTTTTAGGTAGAGTAGTTTACTAGTGCCTTATAGGATAATTCTTAGTAGTAAGACCTAACTCTATAAGAACTCTCCGCTTATTTAAATTATATTTAGAAGCCTAGAAAAGTAAGTAGAAGTAGAAGTAATATATAGGGAAGACGCGCCTTTAACTGATATAATTAGTATAGCTTTAAAATCTTCTTTAAAGGGCCGTCTTTAATAAAGTTAAGGCAGGGCTTATAGATATAGCACTTACTATACTTAATTGCAGTAAGATCTGCCATATTCTAATATATAGCGGTATTAATAAAGGTGTTAGCAAAAAGGAAGGCGCAATACTAGGATATTTTAATATTTATAATATTTTAACGTTTGTTACGTAGATTCTGCCACAACTTACTATATATAAGTTTTTTTTCAACCAATTAGAATCAGGCTTGGCTAAGTTTAATATCCAGGACCTGAAAGTAATAGACCACTCGTAAACTCGGGTTAATAAGAAAACCACAGTAAAGCTTAACGTATTCCACCACTTATTTGTCAACCCTAGTCATTCGATATAGAACGAGGTTGCAGCCTTTAAAAGACTTGAAAATTGATTCTCTTGAAAAGCCTGCTTAGCAAGAAGTAGTCGAGCCTCTTTTTGAGGTAATTAATCAAGTTGTGTTAATGTTATTATTGTTTTCGTGCGAAGACCCGTCTTGGTTTTGGTGGGGTGTCAAATAACTAGGGTCGACAAATGAGTGGTGGAACACGTTAGCCGATGTCAGAACTCGTGTTAGGGTCAAATTAATAAGAATCTAGGCTATTGCGAGGAGGGACCCCCCTATAAAACCCTCGAACTTGGGCCTACTTGGCTTTCAACACCAAAAATGTGTAAAGCCTTATTTGCCAGGTCGTAGAATTACAAACGAACCTGCTCTGCGGGTCCATATGTTGCTTAGTTAGGGTGTGTGGTATTAATAGAAAGTGTTTTTATAGTCCTTTAGAGCTTATAGGAGCTCTATTAGGCTAGTTTTAACGGTTTCTTTAACAGGTGATTATATTATAGTTATTGTTATTAATTATCTACATTAACCTCTATATAATTAATTAATTACCTATATAACAACCCCAAAGTAAGGAAGATATATTTAAAAAATAAGTAGAGAAAGTAGAAGAAGAATAGTGCGGCGTTAAGGCCTAGGCCTATATAGAGAAGAAAGGGAGACGCGTAAGAGGCTAGTAAAGATAATAATAAGGGAGAGAAAGGAGCTAAAGTAGAGTATAAAAGAATACTAGGACACTATCTACTGTAATATAATACTGGTTAGACTAACGCTAAAGAGATATATAGAAGTTAAAGGTATAGAGGCTAACTTAGACAAAAGGAACCTAAGCCGTGGCATAGTTAATACTATAGGGAGTAAATACCTAAGGGCTCTAAAAAGGCCTAATAAAGGTAGAAAATATAATAGTAATATTCTTAAGAATAGAAATAATAAGACCAAAAGATTTGCTTTACTAGGTGGGATTCTAGTAGGTAACCTAAGGTATAAATATAGCTAGCTAAAATAGACACTAAAATATATAATACTGTTATATCCCTTACGCACTAGCTAAGAAATAATACTTTTAGTAGCTAGTATAGAGATAAATATAAGAAGGCCTTAAGGCGGCTACCTAGGAGCTTATTAGCTAAAATATACTAGACTATTTCTAGATTATAAAGGAAATAGTAATAGAAGTCAAAGGGGCGAGTAATAAGCGCCCCCTAATAACTCTACAGTGTTAGAGCAAAGTCTATAATACTAGCGCGTCCGTAGGCTTGTTACGGCAGCAGTAGTTCCTAAAAAGGTTAAAAAAAATAAGGTAGTAGAGCACTATATAAATGTCTATATATAGACTTTATAGATAACCATATATAGGCTTTATAAATATTTATATAATTAATTAATTACTTATATAAATGCATATATATAGTCAAAACTCTTTAGTACGATATTTGATTATAATGATATACTCTATATTACGATCTACACCCCTTAATCAAAGTTTTTTTGGTATAATATTACAATATACTGACTATTTACAATATCGTTAAGTTTTCCCTACCAAAATCGTTATAACTAGTAGAGATTTTGTATAGGAGGGGCCCTACTTAGCCCGTAAGGTAGATGCCCTACACCATTTTAGGATGCCCGGCCACGTATTAACCTCCTTTTTTTACTTATTAACCTAACACGTGACTCTATGTATAATAATACCATTAGTATTACGATACAGTCGGCCATACGACCCGCATCGTTATGAAGAGTTTTGACTGTAATTAATTAATTAAACATCTATATAATTTCCTATATAATTATTTCTATAAACTCTGCAATTAATTACTAGTATAAATATGCATATCTATACGCCTATACGTCTGCATAAAGCTCTGCACGAAGCTCTGCACGAAGCTCTGCACGAAGCTCTACACGAAGCTCTATACGAGGCTCTGCACGAGGCTCTACCAAAGCTCTACCTAAAGCTTACCCCCTTCTGCAAAGCAAATCTATACCTACTAGTAGTCCTTAATTATTATTTAAAGCTAGCTTATTAATTTAGGTACTCTAGCTGCAGGTAGCGGTGGTCGTGGGAGAGGTGCGGCTGCTATGACTTAGGGGCGTCGGGCGCAATAATAAGACAATAAATTAGAATTGGGCAAATTGGGCAACGTAGTCTTCTTCGCCAGGTTTGATTTAGTAATTCTGGCCATTAGGAATAGCCTAGGGAGCTATGGAAGTTGAGATAATTTGGCTTAAAGTAGGTGTATATAGGCCCAAATACCCCGCGCGGGACTAACAAAAATCCGAACCGTGTACCAGACCTTCCTACGAAGGTTTTGCCAAAAGCGATTGGCGTCTTGGCAAGGTAAGCCTTGGCAAGAAGGTCTGAGAACGAGACAATAAAAAATCACGTCTGAGCTCGCTGAGGTAAGGTTCTGCCCGGAGACGCTCCGCAAGATGGGCATCCCCTACTCCCGCGAAATAAACGCCGCATTCGAGCAAGTCACCCCGCTCGTCGCCGCCGGCTTCGAAGTCCTGCGCACGACCAAGAATATCTCCATCTTACTCGCGGTCATTCAGGTCTTGACCGTCGTCTTTCTCGGCATCATCGCACTCATTCTAATCGCCATTCTGTACTCTGTGAACCCTGATCTTGAGAATGAGAGGAGGCAGCTTGTGACGCCGTTCTTTCGGCGGCTTGCGTATATTTCACTGTGGTCGTTCTGCAAGAGTTTGGCTGGTGCGATGCTGGCGTTGGGGACGGTTGTAGTAGTAGGCTGGTTGATTTGGGAGGAGGAGAGGGTGGAGGGGGAGGATGCGGATCAGGATGCGAGTGAACTTGTCGATGAGGAGACTGAGAAGGCGAAGAAGAAGAACACTAAGAAAAACAAGAAAGCGAAGCAGGACAAAACTACCAAAGACGAGGAGAGAGACGAGGGCAAAGAAGTGGAGAAGAAGTAAGCATGTGCGTGTTGAGTTTTAAGAAGCAACTATCTCTCTTACGCAGCGTAAGAACTGTGAGTTCTCCTAGACTCGGACGACGTACACGTCAAACAATCCTGACGATTATTATTAGATGAATTAATGATGACGATGCGCTGTTGTATACCCTTGGATATCAGTACGATTCGGAACCCGGCCTATAAACACCACCCACCGTTCCAAATATATACGCCGCGCTAATATGGTTCCGAAAAATAAATGTAAACGACTTTTCTACGCGTAACTCGCCCATCCACAGTACAGCACCGCGAGGTTTCTCTCATCCGTTGCGGTCTGTATCAACTCATTGACCGTAGCCCTTGTGCTCAACGTCTTGCTCAGCTTCTTCTCAACCACGCTGAGCGCTCTTCCGGCCTCCCCGGCCTGCTCCTCTCTCTTCTTGTTGCTGGCTTCCAAGCCTTCGTCGAGCAACGGTGGCGCTCCTGACGGACCGGGCGTGCCTCCTAGACCAACAGTTCCTGCTCGGGAACCATTGGCTTGGTTCGTTTCCTGACCTTCCTGCATGCGCTTGGCTTTCGTGGGTGTGACGCTCCAGTTGACGAGTGGATCGTAGCGCAGGACGTTGAGGAGTGTCATGATGGATTCGCGCTCCTCGCGAAGAGTATCCATAGTGAATTCGCAGCAACGGCGGAAGACACCTTCTGTCTTTGTATATCCCATTGCATCAACGAGATCGCGAGTCAGGCGGAACGGGACGACTTCTGGAACCGGTAGCACTCGGCCCGCTTCGAAACTGACACCGAGATCGATGTGGACAGCCTCACCGCTCTTCTCCTCAAGAAGAATGTTGTGGCAATGGCGATCTCCAAGTCCAAGGACATGTCCGAGAATCGAGATAGCGGCCGTAGATCGAGTATACGCAAGACGCCTCTCGAACCACTCATCTGGATCCTCAAACCGCTCGGGCAGGAAATAGCGCAATACTGGGTGAAAGTCGTCCGCAACCTTTTGCCAGACCTTGACACGAGTGCTCTGCTGGTCGCTTTGGCAATTCGCAATCTCCTTCCTGCACCTGTCCGATTTCCAGTCCGAGGGATAGTATTTCTCGTGGGCGGGCATGACCCACTGGTGCAGAGGGATCGTGTTCTGGACGAATTCCATCAGACCGGAGCGGGTCGACAAGGGAAGCACCTTGTATGTGCGGATACCCAAGTTGCGACGGCGCGTTGCGGTGTGGGTTTTCAGTAGACGAGATACTTGATCGAATACTTGCTCCATAATGGCGTCCTGACGGAGGTCGTCGTTCCCTGATTTGAACAGTTGCTTATATGGCTTCCCGTCGGAGCCTATCCCTTTGTGTGGCAAGTTTTCTTGGACTTTTCGTATATACACGCCTCATAAGCCAATCTAGAGGCTCTATACTGTATAGAGCTTGGTGTTGAAGCCTCTGGTTAATGCGATTGCTCGGCGATAAGGGTGCTGGCGCCTCACTAACGCTTGGATATTGCGGTGAACAGCAGTGATGTGGCTAGGAAGCCTATAATATCTGGTGTAGTTTAATTAAAAAGCTTTAGTTTTATTGCCGTCTATTTAATTATTAAATTGTTAATAAAATATTGTCCTTATGTCGCCTAAAAAATATTATGTGTCTTTGGCTCTAAAGCCTCTAAGGCCTCTAAAGCCTCCAAAAGTACCTTAAGCCTAGGAGTCCTATTTACAATCCTTTTAAGCGACGCAGTATACACACAATAGCTTGTCGGTAGTAGTTGTACAGCCTTTAGAGGCTTTAGTGGCTTTAGAAGCTACGTAGTAGGTAGTAGTACTAACTAAGGATATTAAGGAGGCTGGGCTAAGCAGCTAGATAGAGGATATTAAGGATAAACTAGGAGCTGTTTTTAAGGCCCGCGGCAAGGCTGCTAAGGATAAGGCAGATAAGGTAGATAAGACTAAACTACTAGAGCTATTAGCTGAAGCAATTATAAGAATAGGCCTTTCTGCTATTTCTACTTTATGGGAGCCTATGGCCGCTGTTTCTAAACTAGATTTTAAAGTTATTAACCTTCTAAATGAGTTAATATTCGCCGCTTGGTGTGCTAGTAAGCCTATTAGCAGCTTTAATATGGGCGTTAAATCTAATAATCTTTCTGATTAAAATAAGGGTAGTAAGCGCTTTGCTTATTATATACTAGTAGATTAGATTAGTATAGCGTCTAGTAGGTGTAGATCTAGATAGGACCTGCCAATTTAAGTATTTCTACTATTCTTTAGTATTAGTATATTTAAGAAGCTCGCGGTTAACATAAACCTATATATAGCGTCTTAAAAAGCTAGCGAATATTACTAATTAGGATAATATGCCGGTAAATAATTACAGACGTGGAAGGAGACCTCTACTAGCGAATTAATAATTTAGGTAGGACTTATTATTTATATAGGCGTCTTTAATGTTACCTAAGTACGGGAGCTTTAGGCTATAGATCCTAAATATTCTAAATACTTAATTAGCTTATTTATAGGCTAAAAAAAATGGAAGTAACTTAAGCGCTTCTTCTATGTTTTACCACCTCCACTAAAGGGTGTTAAACGTTAGGTTTTTAAGAAGGTTAAGCTATTAATAACTCCCTTAGGCGAGGCGTTTAGGAAATACGTTATACCTAGATCTATAGTTAGCTTTAATAAGATAATAGTGAGGTTTACTAGATAATCTACGGCTATAATTAAATTGCCTGGTAAGCCAGTACCTAAGGGCTTTAAGATATTAAGCCTTTGTTAATATGGGTATTGCTATAGCTTTATATTTACCTTACCTGGCTGCTTCTTTGGACTTCCTTCTTAAATAGATTATTAAGATATTATCCTCTTAAAGACCTCTAAGTATGTCCTCTACTTTACTTAACAGCTTCCTTTTTAGACTTGCTAATTTTGCCTATTTTTAAATAACTATTTTATGAATATTCTATTGCTCTAGGTGCTTTAACGACTTGGAATTACTACAGCTAGCATGGCTTAATTAAACTTAAAGGATTATCTAGAGGTATATAAAAGAGCTAATAAAAGGGAGGAAAGGCTACCGTTTAATTTTATTATAGGAGTAGTTATCAGCGTAGTTAATTTAGTGCTTTTAATTATATAGTAGGACAAGAATTTGGTACGGTTTTTGATAATAGCTCACTTATGTGGCAATAAGGACATTAACAAAGTTAATTAGCGTTAGCCACGGGTATATAATTCCTTCCTTAAGAAGCTGGTAGCTGACGTTTAGGGTAATAATCTAATTAAGAAGTTAACGCTTCCTAGGCTCTCTATCGACTATAATAACTAGATAGGTGGCGTTGATATTTATAATTAACTTTAAAGCTATTATACTACCTAGATTACTATTATGCGTACCTAGCTGCCTTTATTCTTCTAGGCGCTTAATGCGGCTATAATTAACGCCTATATTATTAGTAAAAAGATCTTTTGGATGTTAAGGAAGCCCCTTTAAACCCACCGCCATTTCTATATACGATTAGCATAGAACCTTGTTATTATAGGCAGTTAGCGTATGGGCCTAAGTAAGCATAATACTGAGCATCTTCTTTGTTAAAGCTTACTAAAATATGGGTAATATTAACCTGGTATTAGGCCTAGTTATAAAAATATTAGAATAAATTAAAGAACCACCTACGTTACCGCTAAAACCCTACTACCTATAATTTAACTATGTAAGACGCGAACTTACCGTTCTATTAAAAGCTTTATAAGGAAATAAGGCTATAAGGGCCTACTAAGGTGCTAGATATATAGATAGAAGGAGGTAAAGAAGCTTATAGCAAAGATTAGGCAAATAGTATATAAATGCGAGACCTATAGGCTTCCTCTGTGCCTTTAGTGCTTTAATAACTTTTATTTAGTAGGCGATAACTAGGTAACTATTTTAAGTTCTTTACTTCTTTATTTATTTAATATTAAGACTTTAAAGCTAATTAAGCCTTTGCTATAGTACCCTTTTTAACCTCCTTTAAGCCCTTCTCTACTGCCTTTAATTAATCCTCTATATTAAATAACCGCTAATTAAACCGTTTAACCACTTATAGCACTCAATATACCTTATTTAATGTATATAGCACGTCTTCCCTTATAACATTAAGCTAGTCCTTTACCGGCTTATCCTTATTAACGTTAAGAACGCGTATAAAGTGGATAAGTAGTAGTTTGGGGGAGGACTCTAATAGAGGATTTTCCTATATAATTAGTAGCTAGTTAATAGAGGAAGGGTAAGACCTATAGTCATGACGTTATACATTACGGCTTTTTGCCCAACTTCCTCAATAAAAAATATAGGTGTTTTTTGTTTGTGGTGGCCTTCTGCAGTATTTTGTTGGCATCGCAATATTGACGCGTTTTGGTGAGGCTTGCTAATAAAATCACGCTAGCTAGGGTGCCTGCAGCATGCTAACCCAGGCAAGAGCGCCCAAAGCGCCCAATACGAAAAGTCTCTTTTGCCATACAAAGGGATAGCCACGATAATCTCCGGCGCGCTAAGATCGTTTGCAATGCTCATCTTGTTCTTGAAGTCCGCAATGACTGGCAAGCTCTTATAATTGCAGTCTGCGCGAACTTCAACCTGTAATGTAGCAGGAGGCACTTTGATCACCGGAACTCTCGTTTTGAGGTCTTTGGACTCGATGTACTTGTCTAGCGTGAGATCTCTGCCTGTGCGATTATCCGCATCGTTCTTAACCATAGCCAAGGCATGATAGGTGCTGTTAGATTGGTAAATCTTGTTCCAGGGTTCGCGAGCTCTCTTGTCATTCCCTAGCAGCTGTGCGATTTGGATCGCTGCTTTTTGTCTATATCTTGCTGACTCGTCTTTCGATCTGACCGCATCTTCCTTCGTGAAATGGCCGACCTTGATCTGGATCGCGGAGATTTGATGCATTCCATGGTAAGGATGTTCTATCAAGAGCTCAAGAATTACATAAATCATCCCGCGCAACACAAAACTCGAGTTCGAGGTTGGAGAGGATGGGTAGTCAGAATCTGGCAGGCCATCGCCCACAGAACACAAACAACAACGTGGGCTGTTCAACCTTGCGATGGTGCAGAACAACAAGAGCGAGATTCATTCAAGACCAACTTTTAAATGAGAAGTTAGAAGTTTTTGAGTGAATAATGTCAGATTATATCTCACCACTTAATAAGCCCCCGCGCTCTTACGAGCTACAATTTCAAAAGACTATCATTCAATCTATCATGCCTGTGAACCGTCCTCATCGTTGGCCTTGTGCACGAAAGATAAAATCTACGTAATCTAGGATATATGAACATATTCAGTCCCATTTAACGATCATTACCGTCCAGAACCTTCGAGTAACTCCGCATTCCATTTAACACCATGTTGTCATTGTCTTCACTTCATCGTGACCGTGATACAAGGCCATTCAGCAAGTGTGTTCGTCAATGCCGTGTGGCTTCACGTCCCGTTCTTATTTCTTCAAATGCGATCTAGGCACCTTTCCAGTAGAGTCCCAAAACTGATTACGTTCCTGTATCGTAGCATCACACCAAGCTTTGATTTCAGGAAGCTCGATCCTCGTTCCAACCCGCGTGAATTCACTGAGATCAACACGGCCCTCGTTAGAGCGCTCATATTCCACCATTTGGAGAATGAGCTCCATCTTATCAATGTCATGGACGAATTTCGCCTCCAGTGTCTCACTGTCCTCGTACTCCTGCCAAATTCGACGTATTTCCTCTCCAGATAATCCCCCTCCAACTTTTCCAAGCAATCTTTTGCAAATGTAGTCCATAGTCTCAGCTTCTCGTCGCGACTTTTCCTTCTTCGAAATACCATCGACCGGTGTGATGTCGCCGACGAGCGCTTCTGCCATATCGTGGACCAGGGCCATCTTTGTGCAGCGCGGGATATCAAGACGTGAGGATAATGACGGAGGAGCAAGCATTGTCAAGATAGACATCCTGTACATGTGGTCACTTATGGATTCGCCATTATCTATGCCAAATCGCCGCCAGCCCGCGCGCTTCGTAGTCTTTAGGCGCTCAAGGACATGGAAGAATGGCAGAGGAGAATCGGTGTTTTCTTGAGGACGATGAGACATGGTGGAGAGAACTGCGTTCACAAAGTTAGAATGCAACACATAGGAAAGATGAATATAGGTTCAATGCTGCAGAGGTCTGCGTACGGAGCTGGATGGAATACCCGCCCTCAACATACCACTCTCTAGGGTCCAATCGGCTGCCTGTACATCACCCTTGGTAAGAATGCCGGCGTCAGGGCCTGCTGAAAAGCGTTAGTAGGCGAGGAAATTGAGGTGACGGGGTGAAGAATCTGCACGTACCTGGAGGTCCACTGGTTTGGGCAGCGTTTTTAATCATGATGCCTGCGAGGTTTGATAATGATAACCACTAGAATTAAAATTTGATAGAGGTCAACTAGGGTTCAGAGTAAGCCCAGTTGCAGAAGGGTGGGATGGGGTATTTGTGGCGGAGGACCTTGAGGAGCTAAAGGTTTGCTGCCGACGTGAAGAGTTGTTGTTCACGATTCTGCCCGCAATCGTGGGGCCGGTGCACGGGCGCCTTGGCTTTGCCAGCATTGTTTTGAAACTCCGCAAACGCAAACTGCCACGACGCCTCTACCATAATATGAACCCCCCCCCACTCCTAATAGCATTGCCCTCACGTTCACTTAAATATATGGAATTCAAGGGTTACTAGTCATGCCTCGCTCAACATCAGCCTCGGGCGCTGCTCCAACAACAACCGTAAATCTAGCCCGGAGTTTGTCGCTGAAGACAGCCTCTGTGCCCACAAAACCTTCAAATGTCACGCTCTTTATAACTAACTTACGCTTGCTGGACCTTGATTTACGGCCAGATTGGCCCTCAATCACCACCCAAACTTTCTCTACGCAAAATGCTCAGCAAAACCAAAAGAATCGCATACGATCCGTAGAATGGGCATTATTCCGTCTTTTCGAGCTCTGGGATATTGAAGAGACGCGGGATGTGAGATATAAATTAATATTGATGTTAACATAAACTGATGTGGTGCTTTGTAGAAACTCCAGCCTTTCTTTCCACCTCTCGAACCCCTTCAATCCCTAAACCTGCGTGCGGCTCTTTACAGATCACTCAATGAATTGAAGAAGAATGGCTTGTTGGGCAGGGATTCCGTGCTCCGAAAGACTATGTTGGATGAATGCAAGAGTGACAAATTCATGGAAATACTCGTGCTATTCTCTACTGCTGTCTTGAAGAAATCAATAGGGGTAGGGAAACAAAGAGGCAAACAGGAACCTGTTGTTAAAGCAATTGCTACTGCAACTGTGTTATCAGCAAGCCAGCAGAATTCTTTACTTCCATTAGCAATTGCACATAGATCGGCGCTCAAGTCCATTCTACAGAAGAAGGAAGAGCAGAGGTCTCGATATACACACTCCTCAGATCTTCTAGAGACTAAAAACCAATCAATTCACCAGCGGAACAAGCAATTCAATACCACCTTACAGCAAGGAAAATGTTCCGTTCAGCATGGCGATGCCATTTCTATAAAGCGGCAGTTACGTGACAATTGGATCGGGAACACGACATGGTTGGATATCATTCTCCACGGAAACGGGCAAGCTGAAGACGGCTATTTGAATGCACCGTTCCGTGATGTATGGAATACTATCGAAAAGGGTGGCTCTCTGCAAGAAGGAGCCAATAGTAGTGATTTGCTAGAGACGTTGGAGCAGCGCGTGGAGCAGCAACGGACGCGCTTGCAGAGATGGCAGTCCTTCCACGCAAGGATAACCGAATCAGACATGTCCTCTTCTCGTCAAAAATGCAGAACTGTCACCAAGAGTGGTATACCGGCTGAAAACTGCGAGTTTAACGCCCACTTGAGCCTGCAGCCAGGCATGCCAAAATCCACACAACGGGATACTCGTAAGGAGACTGCGGTATCCATGTCAAAAGTATCGCAAAAATACAAAGATATGGTCACAGAGATGAGAGAGGACATATCTAGCGCCTCGCAACAAAGGCGCGATCGAAGAGCAGCATTGCAGATTCATCCGCGTCGAAGTTCGCTCTATTATTCTCCTCAATCACTAATCAAACGCAAGAAATCACGTTCAGAAAGTGGGCCAAAGGAAACCTCAGATCTTCACAGTGTAGGGGAGCTTTCTCATACCGAAGAAGCTCCATTAATAAAGAAAACTGAAAAACCAACATTTCCTCTTGCGTCTGACAACCTGAGCACTCCAATAGATTCTGAAGCAACCTTGATCGGGAACTCGGTGGAATCACTACCTCTAGCCTCATCCCCTTCAAATTCAAATGAGACTATGCGCCATGATGAAGAAGCTCAACTAGAAGCCTCTAGTAGTGCACAAGAGGTTACACATGTGCACCCAGTTGCAGCATATCCTGAGTTACAAGCGAGGCTAAACCTCGGCAGCGAAGAACATCTTGCAGAACAAATAATTTCTTCTATAGGTGAAGCCACTCCTTCACCAATTAAGAAGCCTCGTCCTTCGCTCATAGAAAGGACGCGAATGTCAATGGCTCATTCCAGCGCTTTTCAGATCCCCGAAACACTCGAAGAAAGCCTTCCAGATGCGGCACCATCACTGCCAGAGATCGCTGAGCAACCGGCATTAGACCGCCGTGCTAGTCTAATAGAGAGAACACGACAGTCTATGTCACGCATTCCGCAACAACCTCCTCAAAAATCACGCAGATCCATGGTATCAAAGGCCCGCCAATCACTCTTTCCAGTCAACCAATTCGAGACGCCTCGTAAGCAATCGCCAATCGAAGGAAAGAAGGGCGACTCGACTCCGAAGGAATATCTGTTTTCAGATCATGCGGATTACGACCATGTCTTTAAGAGCCGACCAAAGATTGCGCAAAGCCCAGTCTTCACTCCGCAACACGACGAAGAGCTGCCAATGACAGAAAACGCCCTCGATTTAGACGATTCCATCATTCCGGAGGAAGTATGGGGAAGTTCCCCGCTTGGAAGAGCTGCAGTAATGGGAAGAAATCGAGTATGATGTTATAGTCATGGAACTTCTGAGTTACAATGCAATTTCAATGCAGCTATGTATTTATTTTTAACCACCAGCCGGCTCAGATCCATGTATTGCCATGGAATGTGCGATCTTATAATTTACGAACGTGTGCAAACTTTACAAGTGGCGATTGTTGTTATGAGAGGCCTAAGTGATACCTAGTTAAGGGCTTTGAACGAACCCAGCGCTGGTATCCCTAGTTCACACACAACTTACAAGATGCCGCCATCACGAGCAGACCCACATTACATATCTTCATCATCCAGCATATCGTCTTCGCAGCTCTAGGGTGTGCTTATCTAAATACTACTGTAGCCCCATTTTCGGGGCAACCAGCTAGCTGGCGTCAGCGGTACAGTACAAGCCTAAACAAGGGAGAAGTTCCATAAATCATTGACACATATAAGACCTCCTGTATCTCGTTCCCTTGTTCCGAAGGTTTCTATTCCTTACTTTTCGAAATGGCGGGACTACAGGCGAACGCCCATCCTCCAGTGTCCGCGTTGTACCCATTAGTCTCTCACAAGAGATCTTGACTTCTGCAAAAGTCATCAGCAGTTACCCGTCTGTCAATGGATATCCCTAACCCTCTTTCTCTTCAAATGCCCCCGCGGCATTCCTGCAGGATATAACTGGAAAGGACTTGGGGCTGGCCTTGTGGTTGATGTGAGTATATTAAGCCTTGTTTCAATAAAAATCCTAACGTTTACAGGTCGGAGGATCGGTAGGTCGTGCTAGCATTGCAGTCGCAAATGCGGCTCCCAAGCTCCAGACCATTGTACAAGATCCCCCTAAAATTGTTTCCAGGGCAAAGCAGCGCTGCCAGCAGCATTGAAGGATAGGATCAATTTCCAAGCCCACGATTTCTGGACACCGCAATCGGTCAAGGATGCAGATGTGTATTTTATCCGTTTTTGTCTTCACGACTATTCGGACGATGACGCTGTCAAAATTCAGCGAAATATTATCCCAGCAATGAAGCATGGTGCAAGGCTTGTGGTGATGGACCGTGCTTCCTGGGCCAAACACGGTGGGGCAAAGTGAAGAAAGATGTCAGACGCTAAATGTGGCTTATTTCAGGAGTTCTACAGGGGGGTCCCCCCCTACCTTTGACTCGGTCACCGACCTGGTCACCGACCTAGTCTACACCTTCATGTATACATAGTCTCTTTTCTCCATAGATCAATCGACACACGAGTTCTGACAAAAGACTTCGACGGTGTGCTGTTCTAGGTGTCGATGTTAAATAAAAGCAAGCTAACCTAGAACAGCATCCTAGATCATCAGATGATGAATTTTTCATGAGGGCGAAGGAAAGGGAGATTGATGACTGGAGAAGGATTTTCAAGAAAGCTGATCAAAGACTGGGGGTACGGAGGGTTGTTGTGCCGCCAGAGAGCGCGACGTCTCTGATAAAACTTGCGATCAGCGGGAATGATCTGGAATAGAATAAAAATAATTATGCGGCAAAGGCACATATAAAAGATTTTTCGTAGCAGTGTAGCTAGTTCCTTAAAGCAATGTTAAGAGATATGAAGAGTCCTAAAAGACTGTGAGACGCAGTAGAGACATTCAGTCCAAGATCGTACAAAAGGTGCTCCCAATCGATTATTGATAACTGCGGTTGTTGATCAATTAGCAATCCATGCTAATGGACACGAGGCAGTAGATGGTTGTTTGACGATCAATGCGTGCTTGGCAACTTTGCAACAAAGCCGACATATTAGAGTGAGTATCTCAATAAATCCATTCAGAGCGTTTCTAAGTCCGCCTATGACAATGCGTAAGTCTCAGCGCACTCCTGCTCAATTTTCCTGCATATCGACTTACAGCCTCAAGTCAAAGCTACGCCACTTCCCTTAACTCCAGCGTCCAGGACTATCCGTTGGAACATGGCCGACGCTACCACAAGTACCGAGTAGGCTGGAAGCTTGCTCCGCGACCTGGATTAGCCTGATTGCTCTTGAATTAATTACTAGAATTTAGCATACAACTTTCTCAATGACGAGAATGAACAAGATCGCTTTGATATTACACATGCACTCTTCACTACGGCACAGGGGGGAAAGCTACACCTCTGTCCGAAACTCCTGAGCTCTTCGAGAATATTGGATATCGAGACCGGAACGGGTACATGGGCCATTGATACGGGTGACTTGTACCCCCGATGCCGAAATAGTATGCAACTCTTCCTCGCCTCCGACCTGCATAAAGTTAAATCAGTGAAGATAGGTAACGGCTTTAGCACCATCCAACCAAAATGGTAAGCCAAACCAAGTTCCCATTTCCCTCCATTTCCCTCGCTAAAAAAAGAACACCCCTGAGCACACCGAAAACTCCAAAACTCTAGGAAGCAACAAATCTGAGGTTCCCCCAATATGTCTCCTTCGAAGTCGACGATGCCGAATCCGACAGGCCTTATCCACAGCCGCTACATGCCCGGTTCCATCCAGGACCGGCCCGGTTTGATAAAACGCTGCTATGAATGAGCCCTTCCCATTTGGCAACCCAGCTCGGTCAGCGCTAACCCGGGCCTCCTTCACCTCCCCAACTCACAGACACATCGAAGTCGGCGGCGGGTCCGAATTCCAGGACCTGGACGTCCGCCACTATTCTGAAGACAAGTCGACCGAAGAGGGCAACAAGGTGGTCGAGTTCATGAACTGCATCATCGAAGCGTGCGACAAGGTGGGCCGTACGACGCTTCCTGGCCCGCGGGCTTCCAGTATTGGCTTGTTCACGCGAGTGTTGGGGCGGTCACCGAAGCGGGTTTAATTATACCTCGCTGAGGTAAGGAGGGATATGAAAAAGAGGGAAGCGCATACGATGTTTAATTAGTAAGTTTCTAAACGTATTATGAGCTTGGGCTCATAGGAAATTGTGTTCCAAAACCCCCCGCGGTAGAGAGGCTGTTTGAGCTTCTCTTCTTTCTATTTCCTCTTTGCGAAATTGGAGCTAGTCATGTTGTTTGGGGCCAGCGAACGGAGTGAATAATGGCCTGGGATAGATTGAACGGCTGGGTGGGAACTGGAGATGATGTGCACGATTAATGGATTATGATAGTAGTTCGCGAAATGGATAAATTATAATTGGAATGAAATAGAGAATCGGAGCCCTTACCAAAAGTTCGAACATGGATCATTATGCCCTATTAGTCTAAGCAATGAAATAGAACTCATATAGATCAAGGTTCAGTCAAGATAAATTTTACATGTCGTGTAGAGATAAATCTTGCTAGAGACAACCCTAACAGGTTCCGTGAACGTCTATAATTGCGTAAAGATACTAGATCCGCTCCAAAGTGGCCGGTAACACCGAGTACTATCGTATTAACAATATGACGACCTTCTGTTAAGTCGCTGATATTTCAATCAGCGATTGAGCCAGGCCACAGAAGATGACAGAAGAGAGGAGGTAGAGCTCAGACATTACGCAGATTTGAACGATTCGAAACCACGACAAACAATTGAACTACGACATGGGAAAAGAAACGAAGATTGCATTATCTCGGGAGAGGTGAAGACAATCTCAAGCCGAACGAAATCATCGATCCAATTCAATTAACAGGAATAAAGACAATTCGCTTTTACGCTTCACGCAACCTTACCCGCCAAAATGAGGAAAAAAAGAAGAGTTGATAGAGGGATAGAAGCCCATAGACCTCCCAGGCGAAGTGGGGTATAAGTTTATCGAAAAGACCGAATCCACCCATTTGTTCAAATATCAATCCAGAAGTCACTGTCACACACCATAATATACACATAAACAAATTGAACTCATAACCGAAAACGCCAACGATAAGAGAATCCAGCTAAGGCCCACCTTTCCCAAATGAAAATCATGTATACCATGTCATCAATACATCGCATATTCCAATATTGAGCCAAATGATAGATAGAGAAGAGAATATAATGGGAAATATTTATGAACCCGGGGGTGTTAACATTTCCATGCATTTTGTGAGTAGATTGGAAGCCTCGTGGAGCAGCTCCCACCTTGTCTTCTTGAACATGTCGCGGACGAGAATGAGCATTCCTAGACAGGCGTTTCGGTTGGGCATTTTCGCAAGGTCATCCGGTGCACGGACTCCACCCACTCGTCGTAAGAAGCCTTGCATATCGCGAACTTTGTCCTCATGTGTTATAAGTTTGTACGGCGATTTAACAGGTCCATCGAGCGCATAGCCGTAAGACCATACAATCAGCGTTGCAAAATACAGCACCCAAGGTCGGTTGAGCAGGAAATCATCTCGAGCTGAGTAGTCGAAACCAGCGGACGATGTCGAACCGCCCGGTGGCGTGTGCTCGTCCAGAACAAGGACGGTGGACAGGAACCTGAGAGCATAGAAGGTCGCATCCCGAGCACGAGCGGTGGGAGCCCATGTTTCTTTCATGCGCTTTTGCGCTCCGTTATAGTCCTGCGGTGTGATGGACCTTCCCAGTAATCGGGTAGCGCCCGCATAAATCTGGCAATCCACAATATCAACATGCATTGCCATATGGGCCATATGATGTAGGACTGTCCGGCTCTCGAACACGTTATCATCGTCCAGTCCGTTAGAGTACAGGTAAGCGTTTGGAGCAGAAAGATCGTTAGGTTTGGCGAGAGAAGCATCGAAATCTTGTTTCCAAAAGTCGAAGGCTCTTGTAAGAGATCCTCTCCACTTGTCTCGTCCTCCTAGTGCTTGCGATACCCCAAGCGAGCTGACTTGCAGGTCTCGCTGATTCATGTGCCAGGATACGCTTAGTAGGCCGGCCATCAATATAGTTCGTCCGAAGGAGTTGGTCCGCACACTCTGTCCATTTAGCGTCTTTTTCAATCCATCTAAGAAGGTTGTTGGTTTGATGCCATTCGCGTGAAGGCTAGCTTCGACTCTGCCTACTTCTGAGCTACTTGTGGCAGACCAGAGAGCTTCATCGCAAGGGAGCGGTAGTCGCATCTCATGAGCAACCATAACAGCTGAGTGGCCGAACATGGTTGCATGTATGGAATCCATTACAAATGCTGCAAATGCCGCTCGTCGTGTTGCCTCATTAGTGATCCAATGATTCCACCATTCGTCTGGAGTATTGGCTCCAGATGTATGAATACTGTTCATGCCATTCTTAGCATCCTTAACGCTTGGCGGAGAATCCAAGGCAGACCTGCCGATTAGCGAAGAGCCTCTGCGCATCAGAGTGAGCGTCGTAGCATGATGGATGTGAGCTCGCTCGTGCAAGGGGCGAGTGGAATACATCTTTTCAAATATTTCCAGAAGCAACAGCGCCTGGAAGATCCATAACTTCGCTGGTGGCCTAAAGTCGGCGTCCATAAAGATCTCCCAGCGTAAGTGCCAAGCAAGGAAAGCGGAGAGTTGTGAGCAGGCTTTCGTGGTCTCAAGACCGTAAGTCTTGTCAAGACATGATGCTCCCAGAGCCATAATAGCCAATAGCAGTAGATCAGGACATGACGCAGCATTGAATGTAGGCCTATGGAGAATGGGCAACTGTGGATGGAAGTGAATCCAATATGAGCCGATGTACGTTTGCATCATATGCAAACTGAGAACATGATGATCATCGTCCTTGTTGCCGTCACAGATCTCATCCTTCTGCTTTTTGACTGGTGTATGGTTGGTTTCGTTGAAGCGACCCATGATGAGGTCGAGGAGCTGTTGTCTCTTATCTTCAGAAAGGGCAGATTCCGGAAGACTGGTATCTAAAATACTGTTGACTGCCATGGGGTGCTGTGGAGGTGCCGGCTGATTGAAGTAGCCAGTTACAACTGGATCATAATTGAAATAAGGTGCTTGAAGGCCAATTTGAGAAGCACCACCCATCATGTTGTTCACGTTTCCGGATCCGGTGGGATAGCCCATAGGAGACGCGCCAGGGCCAAAGTTTGAATCATTGAAGAGCCATGCAGCAAAGTCGTCAGCCATGGCAAATGGAGAGCGACTGTAGCCTTCTCCACCAAATACAGGGATAGCATAAGACGGAGTCAAATTTTCCAGTAGAGTCGCCTCAGATACGCCATTCATTCTGGTATCAGTCGATGAACTGGTTTCCATTCCGTTCATTGGCGTGGGTCCCGAAGTTCCGCTGTACGAAGCGTCGTGGTCTCTTGAAGTAGGCGTTTGACTCATGGTGGGAAATTCCGGAGGCGGCAGTGTGGTAAATGGTGGAAAGTTTTGCTGTGTTTGATATCCGGCTGGTGAGGATGTCGGATATTGATTGTTTATTGGCGCAGAGGTGTTATACGACTGGGCTGGGGTTGTTGCAGAGTTATAAGGCGAGTTAGAGCTATAGGACGAAATATTGGAAGTCTGCGCTCGCAAGTCCGGCCGCGAGAAGTTTGTTCCATTGCTGAGATGTGGAGACATCTGAGGCCGTACATTGTTCAATGAACCAAAGCTGGAATGTCGAGGCGGGGGACCATAATTCCCCATATTTCTTGATTGGGCATTAGCCATTTCATAAGGCTTTGCATCATTGCCGCGGTAGCTGTCATCGCTTCTCGTTCTATTCAATGGGTTTTGCGCTTGCCTCGTTGCAATATCCGAAGCCGGAGAATGTAGGGTTGGGTCCAAGGGTGGAGAAACCTCGGAACTTGCGGTGGCAGAGCTGGGACCAGCGGAGGCGGGAGATTGGACCATGAAAGTCTTTTCCGATGGCCCTTGCGGGATCTGTGGGTGTGGTCAGTAAATTTCGAGAATTCCCGCATTCATGTATCTTACCGTGGGGGAGTTTTGAGCCTTGCCAAGCTTCGCAGCAGCGGTTTTGGGGGCCATTGCGGCGGTCACAATAGGATTGATGTTGTGCATGAAGGTGTCTTTTCGCAGAAGCTGAGAGCCTCTAGCTGTATGTCGTTCCTTGTGTCGCGCGCAAAGGTCCTGTCGAACAAAAGACCGGTGGCACTCAGGGAAGTCGCAATGGTAGATTTGTTTTGGATTGTCTGGGGATGGCATGCGTTAGACATAGATTGCAATTTCCACACGAGGAAAGTTCCAAAAGGAATGGGCAATGGTCAATTCCAGAAGCATACACGATCAGATGGGGGAATAGCACGATTGAATGGTCACGAATGCTTCGGTCTCGAAGCACTTTTTCTTCTGGAGCGGCGAATCATGAGCAGCCAGGATGAGTGCAACTTACGATTGAGCTGGTGCCTGTACAAGTGTTCTGCTCGAGAATAACTCTTGCCGCAGCCCTCATGGGGACACTCGAACTTCTTGTCCAGTCCTTTTCGGCTTCTTCTGCGTTTTCTCGAGGAGCCTCCTGCGTCGCCTCCATCTTCGCCATTATTGTCCGCATCCATGCTGTCTCCATTCTCATTCTCTCTATTGCGACGCCTGCCTCGAGCTTCGTCCTTGCCCGGCGAGGCGGGAGTTGGAGGCTCGATGGCTGGCGTCTCCATCTTCGCGGGTATCATGGACTCGAGGCTTTTTCCAAAATCCGACGGGTGCCCTGCGTGCATGGAAAGAATTTGCGCCGTCATCGCAGTTGTAAATTGTGTAGCGTTGTAGAAGTGAAGGGACCGGGTTGAGCTCGAGAAATTGTCAAGGCAGATTCCTTGCGGCGGTGGCCAACTTGGGGGCGTGGATGTCGCGTGGTGACTACAGCCCTAAGGGATAGAGGTGAAAGACGGGGTAAAGGGTTCGGAGGTCGGCGGGCATTCTAGTGCGGGTTGAGTAACACGAAACGGTGGGAGTTGAGCAGGCCGAAGGGCTGAACTCGTACAGCAATCTCAATGCTTGGACGGGCTGGTGGAGATCACGGGATTGTCAGGTCCAAGCTGGAGAGCCGAGAGGACTGGAGAGTTTGAGTTTGGATTTGGGTTTGGGTCAATGCTGGTGGTGGTGCTGTAAGGCGCGTGGAGGGGTGAGGATCGATAATCGCTCGCGCGGTGGATTCCGCTGCCAGATGACCTGCAGGAGCCAACGCTACTGGCTGGGGGAGCGGGATAATGACGAGTTGACCGCAGAGGGCGAAACTCTTTTTTTGTGGAGGCCTTCACCGGCCCAAATCAGGACGTGGGATAGAAAAGGTTGAAGGGGGGCGGAAGGGGAGTGGGTAAAGGCGATGAACACCAGGTTGGAGGCGTGAAGGACTGACAGGGCGGGAGAGAGAAGCCCAAGGGATCTCCGCCGCAGCCGCCGATAAAGGTCGGCGGATCGCCGTCCGGGGTGCTCTTCAATTTGGGTTCATTCACGCAGCGAGCTTGGATGGTGGGTAATGCCGCTACAGACATGGCTACACATGGCTACAGGCATGGCTACAGGGTCGACAGTACATGCCAACTTCTTTGCCTACATATACATACGTAGGATGCGGTAGGTACATAGATGTCTTGTGCGCGGCTGGCACCACACAGCGCAACGGGCAACATCAAGGTACTCCATACAGTAGCAGTCACAGTAGGAGGCACAGTAGCAGGCACAGTAGTAGGTACAGGAGTCCATGCGCCCGAGGACTGCGCATCGAGAGAGCGAGAGCGAAAGAGGCTGCGGCGGGCGTAGGAAGGCGGCGGTGCGGGCGCGCGCCCTCTCTCTTTTCCCCCCCCGTTTGCTTCACTGCTTCACTGCTTCACTGCTTCACTGCTTCACTGCTTCACTGCTTCACTACTTCACTACTAGCTACTGGCTACTGGCTATCACTCGCTGCAAAAGTACCGCAACCTGCTACCCAGGACAGCCCAGATAGCCCAGGACAGCCCAGGACCGCCCGGGACAGCCCAGCTACCTTCAACATGTACGACCAACAGCCGCAAAGGCCAAAAAGTGTGGAGAAGCGACCCTGACTCCTTGGCGTGGGGCGACCAAAGCAGCGTGGGGGTTGCCCGCGGCGGATTGGGCCATGCCACCAGTAAAGGCCAGTAAAGTCTTCTCGTAAATTGTGGGCAATATCTACACGAAGGGCCACGGTCGTCGTCTGCCACCTGCCCAACTGGCTGTGGTGGGCCAGTTTCTGCAAGCGGGGCTGCACTCTGCAAAAGATTGCAGTAAAGTAGTCCGTGCCATAGCTTAGTGCCCTTTCCTCTTGCGTGTGTTTCGTGCTTCGCCTGCTTTGAGTTGTTCGTGATGGAATGCCTCCTCTTCTCTCCCTAGGCCAGATGCTTCCCTCCCCTCCCATCATCCCTTCCATCCCTCCGATCGCTCGCCTCCCTCCACTTCTCCTCTCCTTCGTATCAATCTCGGCGCGCTAGGGGCTTGGGACGTGATACTCCCGTCTTGGCTGCTTTGTCTCTGCTTCTGGGCTATTACTTTATATCTTCTGTTGCCTCCCCGGCTCGGAGTCACACGAGATGATTCTTTTTTCACTCGATTGGATTCTTGGCCGCCGTTGCTTCTTCGCACCTTACTACTTTCTCTCAAGTTCGCCCGGCCCGTCGAAGCATCGAGGCGTTGCCGGCGGCCCAATCAGGCATAACTACCCCAGATCAAAGAAGGGAATCTGCAGGAGCAGCTAGGATTGGCAAGGAAGGAAGCGGCGGTCGCTGTGGCGTCTGCAAGCTCGCCAGCGTGCGATGCAATATGCGGAAAAGCAGCGACCGCGGAGGGCGGGGGCCGCGAATCATAGCCATGTTGCATGTCACACTTGTCACATTTCGTTTTGGAAAAAACCTTTGCTGTCTGCCGTTGCGTGATGTGGTGAAATCACTGGCTGCTCGGTATGCACAAGGCTTGAAGGTTGGTGGAAATAAGAGGAGGGGGATAAGGGGATTCCCGCGGAGCTTGAGCTGTCAGGCAACGAAAGCACGCGAGCTCGCCCTCCCGGCAGCGCAGGGCGAAGTCTGATTCTCTGCATTTTCTGTGGTGGACGACCTGCTGCTTTGGCTCGCAAACCTGAAATTGTTCGCTTCTCAATTAACTGATTGGTGTTAAATCCCCGTCCCAAGAGCCTGGACGTTGCCTCCATGGACGGCACGCTTTGACCCACCGGTCTGGACGGCGACGCCTTTCACGGCGGGAAACGGCGGAAAACGGCGAAAAAGTAACCTGTTCGAGCTGTGGGTTTCATCATTTATCGACCCGTTGAGGCTCCTCTGCGCTAGACGCCACCTCACACCATGCTCCATTATTCTCACCGATCATTGAAATACGCCCGTCTAGCGCTTTGATCATTCACTAGGGGGACTCCTTCTGGCGCACACCATCCAGCGTCCAACGATTTTCCCTCCACACGACCGCAGCAATTAATACCTTTTAGTTTTCTGCATTAGGAACGCTAGCAACCCTCCATTGAAGTCTAGCCGTTTGTTTTGGTCATCTCGATCAATGTCTGCCAATAACTTTGACCAATCCTGCCGTCTTCTGACCGAGGGTCGTGAACACCTTGGCAGACGTGTACGTACGAATAGCGATGCTTGAACCGCTGTTCCTCCGCAAAGCCGGAATCATCTCGTATGGTCTGATCTGCTTGGCTCACCAAAATAATTCTGTGGGGTATTTCTTACTAGTAATGATGTGCCGTTGCAAGCCAATGGAACTATTATACACGTGTCATTCATCTCCCTCTCCTGCGTCTCCAGCCGCGGACTTCTCTTTCTCCGCTGTCGTCTTCTCGACTGGTGCTTCAGCAGATGTTTGATCGGCACCACTTTTCTCCTCCTTTTCCGGCTGGGAATCTTCACCTTCGGGTGGACTTTGCCCTTCTGACTCTGTAGTTGCAATCCGAGGTCGTTCTAGTTCGATCTCATCCTTTGCAGGATCGCCAGATTCATTTGTCACGGCTATCGGTTCCTCCTCCACACTCGGTTTCTCCTCTCCTTTCCCTGCCTCGGGCTCTGCTTCAGGCTTTACCTTAGACTCTACCTCAGCTTCTGTCTCAGGCTCTGGTTCAGACTCAGGCCCTGGCGTTGGTATTGGCTCCGACCCAGACTCCGACTTTGGTGCATCTTCTTTAGGTTGATGCTCCTCCTCTTCCTCGTTCTCTTCTACAACAGTTGCAACGGAAGTAGCGCCAATGGAAGGAGTAGGCCTATGCCGCTTGGTTGTATTTCCCGAAGCCATAGTGGTATCCGCAGCGCCCTCAGGCCCATTCTCACTGGTCGCTTGTATCTGATCATCTTTCTGCAGGATCGTTGGTGGGTTCATTGCTGTTGATACAGGGGTCGAGTCGATGCCTTCAGCCTCCGACGGGATCGTGAAGTTATCCTCAGGGATTAGAGAATAAACGTCACAGACAGTCTTGAAGAATATGTAGAGCCCGGATTTGTTTTCAACCTTCCAAAACATGTCGCGATGTTGGAACCATGCGTGTGCAAATATCCGGTAGACACGACGAAAGATATTCGTAAGCTGCCGCACTTGCTGGTGCGCAGAGTTTGTCTCTGTGCCTAACGCTAATCTGCTCGGAAAGTGTTTCGGAGAAGTAAGGGTGTTGGCTGCCCAGTCTAGTGTGTGACAACAATAATCAATAGCGCAGCATGATTTCGGGGGATCGTGGACGGCGCAGAGATATTGCCATTCTGATGCGCGCATTTCAGGGCAGGTTTGGGATGAGCATGGTGGGCTATCGGAGAAGAGAGCGATTATTATGGAGTTGACCTTTTGTGTGAGGAATCTGCACAGCTCATAGAGCCAGAGGGCCTTGTCGACGCCCTCCGGAGGTTGCGCCAGGCGGAGAGCCTTCTGCTTGTCGATAGGAATCGTAGTCGTACAGCCTAAGGGATGAGTAAGGAAGTTATGCAGAGCTTTGAGATGCTCCGTCAACTGGAAAGCAGAATCTATCTATAAGTCTGGAGTTAGTTGTGATGTCCTTCGACCACTTGAACGCGACAGCTGCAGGCGAAATCTGACAGGGCTTGAAATGCGCCTGTACATGTAACCATCTACCAGCTCACCTCTACCAATTCTACCAGAGGAGGACCCTCTGCCATATCTACGGCCTTTGTTCCAGGACGTATCCTCCTCGAAGCGCCATGGTCGACACTGCTGAACAGCTTGCCCTGTTCTTCAGAAGCGGCTATAGGTGATTTTGGACCAATTTGATCCTCGGCGATGGGAGGGGGACTTGGAAGGCGGGGAGAGCTCGACGGTGAGACGCCCGTCATCGTGCTCTACTGCTACCTAAAGCCAAGTGCTGTTCAGGTTACGGGAGGGGAGAGGGCGGTTCGGTGCTGTGCCTGTTGACGCCAAAAAGAGCCGTAGTCGGATTTCGGTGAGGCTAAACCTGAACTGACTTAGGGCCTCGAGACCCCAGCGGCATCATTCTGCACGTTCCTTTCTATATCCCTTGAAATAAAAAGTGTACACATATTTAGCGCTATAAAGCTCATCGGTAGGACTTCTTAATAAGTTAGTCTTTCGAAGAGCTTTTGCAAATTTTCTGCTCGTCTCCGCTGCACTAGTCAACTCCGTAATAATTTGTCGACATAGTCTTATATTTCTTCGCGTATTCTTATATCCGACCCTCGAGACTTCTTCTATTGACTTATTTACTAACCTTTATACTTAGAGAAAACGGCCAGAGTACTTCGGTAGGTTCTGTTTGTAATTTTCTATCATTCTTTCAAAGTCTCTTGGCCCTCGAACTTCACTCGCTATTCACCCAAAGACATCTCTTTTACTTACCGTTGAAATAATTCCAAGCTACAGGATATACTGCTAGATACTTGCTCTCAGCTTTTCTAGACCCAGTCACGCTGAGTCACTATGAACCTAGACATTGAAGAGGAAGAAGCTCCTCCACTTTTGTTTGCTTCGGGAGAGGAGAATGTGGAGCTTGAGACAGAAGTGAACGAGCTGTCCGTTCTCAAAGTACCTGTTACCATAATTACTGGTGTGTCCTTTGCCACTATGCTGGACCTATTTTGATGGGAATTTGTAGGCTACCTCGGCGCCGGAAAGACTACACTAATGAATTACATCTTGACGGAGCGTCACGGGAAAAAGATAGCAGTAATATTAAACGGTTGGCATACTATTTCCTGAACCTTACGGACTCATTCGCTAATACCGCTGAGCAGAATTCGGTGACTGTATATCTCCTTTTGCTCCTCTCATTTCCTGCTTCACTAACGGAACACCCTCAAAAGCCGTCGATATTGAAAAATCCCTTACAGTCTCCAAGGACGGCCAGCAAGTAGAAGAATGGCTCGAATTGGCAAACGGCTGTATATGCTGTTCCGTCAAGTCCGTTTTTCTCACACTTTTTCTATTACCTCTTAGATCTGACTCCTTTATCAGAGACTCCGGCGTTGCCGCCATCGAAGCTCTAATGGAGCGGCGTGGCGCCTTCGACTACATTCTTCTCGAAACTACCGGGCTCGCTGACCCAGGCAATATTGCCCCACTCTTTTGGGTTGATGAGGGACTAGGTAGCACGATCTGCCTTGACGGCATCGTCACACTTGTCGATGCGAAGAACATCCTGAAAAGCCTCAACGAGAAGCCCCCCTCAACGATCCCAGGTCATCAAGAACATAGCAATGAGGAGCACGAAAGCCCTGAGCTCACAACTGCGCACTTGCAGATTTCTCATGCCGACGTCATAGTCATTAATAAAAGTGATCTCGTCACTGAAGCCGAGCTCGAACGTGTTCGAGAACGCATCCAAGCAATCAACGGGCTTGCGAAACTGCACGTAACATTCCGGAGCCAGGTCCCGCAGCTCGCAGGTGTGCTGCTTGACCTCCACGCTTATGACTCTGTCGTCGCAAGCGAACTGGAATTTGCAAGTCGAGGACACAGCCATCTGGATCCAGTGAGCCTTACTCATCACACTTATATCACCCCTAGTTGGAACCTTGCGAAGATGTGCTAACACATTCTAGACAATATCCACAATCACGCTGCCGGTTCCAACCTTAGAAGCGGAAAAACTGGAGGCACTCGACGCATGGCTCCGTGCAGTACTCTGGGAGTCCACGCTTCCGCTTCCCACGCCTTTCGAACTCGCAGCTGCCTCTTCGAAGTTTGAAATCCACAGGCTAAAAGGGCGTATACAGCTTACTAATGGCTCTGTGAAGCTCTTGCAGGGCGTGCGGGAAGTTTTTGAGCTAATTGACGAGGCAGATAGCCCACGTGGTTTCGAAGGAGATAGAATGGAGGTAGACGGAAAAATCGTGCTAATAGGGCGAGGGTTATGCGAGAAAGCGTTCAAGGAGAGTTTAAGATCAGCCGTTGGATAAAAATAATGTGGTTATAAAAGCGCAATATATTATGATCGCCTTTTTCCGTAATGAGCAACAGCTGTCAATTGAATATGGAAGGTCTATCCCATCCAGTGACCTTATCTCCAGTTTCCGCCTTCGCACACACTAGGCCTCAGCTCCCGTCTCACACTCTCCGCGCCGATTTACCCGCTCTGACGCAATGTTTAAAGTCCTTTCTTCCCGCTGGCAGCCTTAACTCCTGCAGCACGACTAATCACCGCATCTAACCGGCCGAACATATCCACTCCCATAAAGACCGCTTTTATTCTCACGTCAGCACAACTGTACCAGAAATATAGCAACATCCTATCGTAGGATCCCTGGCATATATTTATACGTTATGGAATCAGCCACTCACCGAGAACCAGGTACGGCACATACAATGCGCCTAGCGTGACTTTTGCATCTTGAGAAATGTTATCCCAGCTGAGGTAATCCGCAATGCACGTGAGTGTCGTTAGACCAGTTTGGACGGCGAAAAGAAGGAGATGAAGGGGCACTTTGGGGTCATCTATTTCCTATTTTAGTATGTTCCACAAGTGCATCAAGCCCTAAGCGTGTTGAGGGGGTGATATAAGGGCAATGGTGGAAGTTGTCTGAAACCGAATGACGTGAAGCGGCGCAACATGAAATATCCGCATTACAAGGGGGAATTGCACATACCACGGATTAATGCTCCGATAGCCCATGCACTTAGTGGAACATGATAGAGGGCTTCCATCCACATGTAGGCATTAAACCAGGCCCTTGGACCCCATGAGCATTCGTTCAATTATGTCATAACTGTGGGTCCGAAAACAGTGATACTGAATACTTACGGTGGGCTAACGAAGAATTGGTCTTGATATGTGGCAATGTACCACTCCCTGAGACCAGCCATCCACGTAGGCTTGGCTGCTTCGGGATATATAGGGTAGAGATCGATCGCTATAATAGCACACTCAGGTATTCAATTAGCGTGGATCCCATATGTTTTGCGTAGGCCCACGAACACCGAAGCTTTAAAAAATTCGGATGACTCCGAGATGCAGGTTGACATGGCTGGCATCTAGGAAAGAAAGCATGGAGAAGTGATGGAGAAGAAAGATGACTGAATGGACTAGAGGAATGGGATCGGCGATCTGCTGCCAAGAACGTAGGCTTGATGCTGATAATGAAAATAAAGATATAAAGGACGAAGCTACTTACCAAACATGATAGGCAGGTGTATGATGAAGAAGGTGAGGTATAGGATATCGCGCTTGCGAGCACTGAGCGGGCGTGCCATAATGAAGATGCAAAAAACAGTAGGAAAACAGTTACTAGATAAAATATAGACGTGATATGGCCGGGTACTGATGGCTGTGCTATTGCGCAGTATTGATTCAGAGCTTGTTTACTTGATGCCAAGCAGGTGGCATAGGGGTTGAGCTGGCTGCACGTGATTCTCGCATTGCAATCCTTTTAAGTATGCTGATGCCCAGATGTATGTACGCACTAATCTCACTTATTGAATTTAGACCTTCCGACGCCTATAGCCACTCGCTATCTGGGGCTGTGTGCAACAATATTCCAAACGACACCCACCAGAAGCACGCCCATCAAAAATGCGGTTTGCTTTTCCGTTCTGACGCGCCTTGAACACCACCAAAGGAATCTTAAAGAATAAAAGACCCTCCCAAACCCGGCTCATTAATTACCGCTTTTAGCAACATCATTGACACGGCGAACCTGGTATTATTGCTTATGTAGTCCGAGGTATGGATACTTTTACCTCAACATGCTTTCCACTGTCGCTCTGAGCACTCTCCCTCGTTCCATCCACTCGCCACCTTCTTCCAATGCCGCCCCACTCAAAACTTCCTTCAACGTGTCTGCAACTGCGATAGTATTCTCCTCGCCTCCAAAGACAACCCCATGTCTCGAGGTGTCCTCAAACCACTTCTCAATTACATAGATTAAATGCTTCGCTATGATCCGCTTATTGCGACCTGCAAAAGGCGGCTCGTCGGACCAGTAAAGGGTCTCCAATACTGCGACAAGTGATTCGCATGGGACATGCAACTCAAGGAAAATATCCAAGACCCAAGTCTGCGGGGCATTCACCACCTCCCCAGTTTTCCCCGCTTCCCTAGCTCGTTCAGCCGAGGTAGTTATGTCGTATTGTAGAAGTAGCGGCAGTAGAGTAGGTATTGGAAAGGTTGTCTCCGAACAATTGAGGCGGCGACCTAGGGTCCGGACATTCTCAGCCACAAGCTCCCACGGTTGCGTGTGTTGCTGTTCTATGGCTTCGATGTGCAGCTGCTCCACAAGGTTGGTCCACGTCGCCCGGATGTCGGTAGCGTTGCGGTAATCAGCGGCGTGGTAAATCTGAATGCAGATGTCGTAGTAGCCAGCTTGATCTGCGTAGCCGTTGTAGAGCTGGCGTTACAAAAGTGTTAGCATGAAAGTTTACAGCGAGGAAGCAGCGGAAAGGTTGTAGAAAACCAATGAAACAGATGGTAGATATCAGGCGAATAGCAACATACCTCATCCAACGGTAAGATCTGTCCATCGAGTTGCCTCAGAACCTCGTCTCTTCTTTCTCCTTGCAGTCTGACATCTGACTTCATCCGCTGCAGAATGTCCTCCTGGATATTTGCCAGGTCTAGCAGATCTGAAACTTCTCTTAGTAGCTCCTGCCTTGACTGTCGGTTCATACGCATATCTGAGATCCCTGTAACTCTCGTCGACGCATTCGCTCTTGCACGGCTAAGATACTCGATCCGTTGCTCAAGACTCAGCTCAAAGCCACTCTTCACGAGCTGGAGCTGTACCGTTGCAGCTTCAAAATAGCTGTTATAATGAGCATAGTATCTCCATAGCAGATCTGCGTGTGCTGCGTCGTCCAACGATTTGCGTTGCAGATAGGTGACAACATGGGGCGAGCTGATCTCTAGAAGGCGATCACTCCATCCCTGGCTCAGGTACCAGTCGTAGAGATATGTCTGGAAGACCTCGTCGTCCGAATTATTGATTTCTTCATAAGCCTCGTCCCGCCGGCGGGCAGTGAGGGACAAGGTACCGTCCACCATGTCAGGCTTATCACTGCATGCCTTATCTACAGCGCGGATGACTTCATGCACAAGGTCATAGCATTTTGTTCGACTTTCAAAAGATGCTCTCCGGACATCCTACAAGCTATTAGTATATCCAGTATATCAATTTGCAGGGCGATCACTGGAACCCACTTGTTGGGGACAACCATCTTTGATCCATGCCAGTGCTCGATTGCCACGGTCCAATTGCTGCGCGACTTTTAAAGCCAGCCTAATAGCTCCTATAAAACCGTTAGAAACAACCCATTATTAATAGGGATTATTGACTTACCAGCATAGAACGCCATCGATACATACTGCTTGACAGCCCATTCTAAGTGCTCCATAGACAGACTCGCCGCGACCTTCTCAAAGAGCTTCAAACTCTCATTCAAGAGCATACGACCAGACTCAGTATTTGCGCCAGCCTCTGAGGCTTTTTTAAGTTGCTCCTGAGCCTTGAAAATGACCACATCTTCGGAGCTGCAAAAGCTGCCACAGCGCCTCCGTAAAGCCTCGGCGATTGTCTCGACGTTGGATCCCTTGGCAATATTTCGATTGACAATAGCTTTAACTAGCTCCTTCGCCAGCTCTTTGCCGTTGGGTGAGCAGAATAGCCCCTCGAAAGTGAGTTCCCGCACCCTCTGTCGCGAGGTGTCCGATAGTGATAGCACGATCTCGTCTACCCTCTCATCAAATAATACTAGGACAAACGATATACCTTCGATAACACTTCCAATCAGCCGTACTAAACTCGTCAGCGCCCGATTCTCCCCCTGAAGCTCGACCTCGTCTTGTTTTGTCGCTGCCCGCCCCAGCGCCTCCGGTCCTGCTAGCCCATCAATGAAGCTCTTATTCGCATCCAAGAATTCTTGCAGATGAGTAAGATCTCGCTGGATGCTCTGTAGCTTTGGTAGCTGGACTGCTGGGGCAACCGTTAGACCTCCAATAGGCGTGCTACCCTCTTTCAGGATCGGCGATTTCCAGATTGAGCGCACCAGACGAGAAATGTAGAGCGCAATACCCTCATGCCGTGGCGAAGGCCGTACGTTGTCAATCGCAGATGCGCTGTTGTCGACAACTGAATTTTCGTTCAATTGCGCCTTTCCGCCGAATTCGATAAACGCTTTACGCGCATACTCCAAGATGTCGTGGTCCGTTATTTTGGCAACGCGAGCATCGGGAGTCACATCAGAACCCTGCCCGCAGGCAACTGCGAGAGCTGTGGCGCTCGTCTCGCCACGTCCATATAACCGTACGAATTTACGAAGTTCCGCTTCGAGTCCTTCTTCACCACCACCATAGCGAATAGCGGAAGCAAACATGTCTACCAGGCGACGGCGGCGAATCGTCTGGACCCCAGTATTTGTGAGAATGGCAATTTCGCTTCCAGGTTGATCAAATTGTACAGCCAGTTCGTTCCCAAAACCCATTGGTGAAGGTGCGGCGGCGAATGGCGGCGTGACCAACCCAATATCTTCCATTTGACCTCCAAGTTGAAGCCAATGGCCTAACTCCATGTATCTGAAGCCCTGTGCCGGCTCTTGCGGTCTCGCGATCCGTCCAGAATCCGGGGCTGACATGAACAAGAGATCATTGTCGCCCGCTTGCGTCCTCTGCACGAAGCAGAAAAAGTATCCCGGCGCATATCTATTGGCCTTCCGGGTCATCATTAGCATCTTTGAATTGGTCGCAATTGGTGGCGCAGCTTGATATGTTGTTAATTGTGAGGAAGGACTCTGACTTGATGCGTGGCCTTCAGGGGGAGGAAATTTGACATGGTGGGCCTGCATGCTGGTTGGAGCGCTGGATGAATCGCTGAAGTAGTACGTGCCAGAGGTTGCGCTCAGGAAGATGCGACAGCCGGTTGATGTTGTAGCCATGAGATTCAATCGCGCAGATTCCGTCGCAGATATAGGATCGATAGAGACAAGAGTGGCATTTGGTCCCAAAAGCTCTGATCTAACCATATGCCCGATCATTGTCTTTATACTGCTTAGAGGTCTCGTGATGACACAGTCGAGGGTATTGGCTGTTTTCATGTGAAACACTCTAATCGTGGAGGACGAGGATAGAGTATAGAGTAAATTCCGGGTGTCGTCAATCGCCATTTGAACGACATGTTCATGAACTATCTTTTGCCCGAAAGATATCGTGGAAAGTAGACTAGAAGTAAGAGGCTTCGAAACATGGTTTATCTTGGCGCACCTATTCGCAAACCATTTCTCTTCTTGCTGGTATGTGATCTCGTAAATGTCGTCCGAGTCCCGTCCATCGCCAAAGAATATTCTTCCTGTTTTTGCCGAGCCTTCTATGCAGCTGACTTTCATTCCCTTGATAGACACGTGCATGCGCGTTTGGTACAATGCTACGCTGTGAACTCCTTCCGGTCCTCGCTGACAGGACACACCAATCAAGTATATGTCAGATATAGTCGCGACAACCAAAAGATGCGAAATCGAGTCCACGAAAACCTTTGGTCGAGGAACAACCAACTTTACTGCTGTAATTGTATTTGGTTGCTCCTCGAAACCAATCAGTTCAGGATTCGGATGTGTATAGTCCCATAGATATAGCTGATTGTCTATCGTTATCCAGGCATGATTTAACTCCGCAAATAGCCCCATCATCGTCGACATCTGGCCGTGGTTGTACTGCTCAAATATCCGGTCGGGGATATCGTATGTCTTGACTCTCTGGAAAGGTGCCCATGCTGTGCTGGTAGGAATGTCGTAATCAGAGGATATACCTTCTACAAAATGGTCAGTATTCTAGATGCGAGGGCCGGAATTTGGGATGATGCTCACGCCCAACATAGGTATCTAAGTCAGGATACCTCGTTTCCTGAGTTAACGTCTCATTGATTGTTCGCGCCGCACGCTCTATAGGTGTAAGGGTTTGCGCCGTACTAGTAGCAGCTGGAAGTGCTACTTGTTGTGTGGGAGCAAGGGAAGGCTGAGTCTGCTGTTGGCCGACATTCTGGAAGGATGTAGTAGTTGATGGAGCTCGAAACACCGGAGGCCGAGAAGGCGCAGGAGTATTGATGAATGCGCCTGGCGGTGTAGGCCGCTGAGGGGTCGCGGGGACCGCGAAAGACATGGGCCTAAGGAGGACGAGGACGAGGAGGAAGAGGATGGATTAGCGTGTTGTCTTTGACATCAAAAACGCCAGCAAGGCATATAGTACAATGCGCCAAAAATCAGTCCTGAAAAATGAATAAGGAAAGGGGAGAGAGAGTCAAAGAATGGAGTAGCGACAAATTTATTCGCAGGCACTTGAATGGCCTCTTGGGGGGAAGTCTTACTCAAGGTTTCTACTGCGACAACAAAAGCTTGAAGCTGTAAGAGCCTGGGAGCGCGTCTCGGATCAACTTTTTTGCGTCGGTTTCCGGAGACCGACATCAATCAAACCGTGCAAGAAGCGAAAGCCTGGAGAGAGAATATTGGAATTTGCAATTGCATTTCGAGAGGGAGTATCTACATATTCAAATACTCGAGGTTGGGCCACTGCACTACCTTATTCTACTTTCTGATTTCTATTGTTGGTTTCAATTGAAGCTTTCCACCAGATATTTGATTCACCTCTTTAACAGACACAATGGCTTCACTACCCCGTCCTATCTTCCATCTTTCCGCACGCACGCTTCTTAGGAGCCATGCGCGCCGTACCGCCGTCCCACATTGCTGTCGGTGTGTATCCTCCACGCCTCCAAACTCGTCCTCACCCGTCCTCACGCAACTCCGCAACGACTTGAAGATTGCTATGCGTAACAAGGACACCGCACGACTATCAGTCCTACGTGCTATATTAGCTGAAATTACGAATGCCTCCAAAACAAACTCTCCTATCGCCAACGACCTCCAATTGCTAGTTCTGCTGCGGAAACGTATAGGAAGTGCGCAATCGGCATCAGCAGAGTTCTCAGCAGCAAACCGGCCAGACCTTGCAACGAAGGAAGAGCAGCAGATAGCCGTATTAGAAGAGTACGCAGGCAGTGTCGAAACTGTGGGAGAGGTGGATATTAAGAACGCTGTAGAAGGTGTAATTGAGAAATTGAAGGCAGGTTCCGAGAAGCTAGATTTGGGCAGCGTGTTGAAGTCAGTAACAGGGCCAGGAGGCGAGCTGGAAGGGAAGCCAGTAGAAAAGAAAGAGGTTGTTCGGATCGCGAAGGAGATGCTAGAGTCGACGTAATTCGGTGGGTCAAAGAATAACAAATGCACTGTAGATAAGCGAAAGGCGGATGTAAGATTGTATCACGAATTGGACTTGTAAGATACGTGTAAGGGAAGGCGCATTGATGTGTAAGTAAAAGCAGTCACTTCACTCTTGCTAGCTTATTAGTGTCATACGTGCCAATTAGAAGAGGCTATACGAAATTTGGCATTCTATTAATCCTTCTTCGCATTTAAGATCTAGTTTGCATTAATTTGTTGTGATATATAACGTGAATCTCAATTACTGTCTTTTTTAATTATTCGGTAATCCATGGCACAAGTTTAGCAAGCATTAATATACAATCCAACTGGCTTAGGCTTCTGATTCTGGAAAAAGCCGCAGCACATTTTACCAAGCCCACTCAGCTAGAATGTGACTGAAGTGCCAGCTGGACACTCATGAGACCCAATCAAATAGCTGTCATCCGGCTATACAGCATACGAACCGAAGTGGAACAGCTTCGCTGGGGCGTTGACATAAGTTGTGTCTGCCGGCGCCACAGCCATTAGCTCGGCAAACTAATCTGGCCCTTGCCGCTAAATTTGAAGTTTGCGGGCCCTATCTCGTGCTCCTTGGGGAAAAAGAAGACTAGCTCACACACCTTGCTAGCATAGGAAGCTAGAACGTCGGAAGTGTATAGCGTGGAGACAGCCTCACATATCTCTCCTTTAAAACTGGAGAGCCATGAGGTTTCTGGGGATTGAGTGCATCAATTTGCTGGATCATATGTGGGAATCGAAACTCTCCAACAAGGTCCATGGGGCACCTCGGTGGATGATATCCAGGAAGCGGTTGTGGCCAGTGTACAGATGAGCCTTCTGAGGAACCCGACTGTCGGCTTGACTGTTGTGAGCCCGGTTGCTGAGAATCAGATTGTTGTTGGGATCCGGGCTGCCGCTGAGAACCTCCCTGCTGCTCAGACCGTCCCTCCTGTGGTAAGCCTGACTGCTGCTGAGAATCTCCTTGTTGCCGAGACCCTCCTTGTTGCCGAGACCCTCCCTGCTGCTGAGACCTTCTCTGCTGCTGTGGGCCTTGCTGTTGTAGGGAACCTCCGTGCTGTCGAAGGCCTGATTGTTCGGAGTTTGATTGCTGAGAACCTGACTGCTGTTGCGAGCCTGCTTGTTGCTGAGTGTCTCCTTGTTGCTATTGAGAGCCTTGCTGCTGCTGCAAACCTGAATACTCAGAGTTCGACTGCTGAGAGTCCGACTGTTGGGGACCCGACTGTTGAGAGTCTTGCTGCCAGTGTTTTTATCAATATGCAATACTTATCGATAAAGATTCAGTATTTTTCAATATCTAGAAAAAATTATATTATTATTATTTCTTGCTTAACGTCTGATGCGGTCCTCTAGCCGAGTCCATGCAGACAAATTGTCGACCTGAATCAGGTTGTCTTGCCACCCGACTCAGTTACCTACCCCTTGACTTAGTCACTACCCCCTGCCAGGGTGGTTTTGGATAAACCTTATCGCGATAAGTCTTGGCATACCCCAAATAAATTTTTATTCGCCTTCTTCTTCCTTATTACCGTATAAATATGGTTTTAGAAGTGGAATTAGAAGCTCTTAACTCCGTTAATACCTCTAAATTAAAAAATACAAGAGGTTGCTTAGCTCTTTTAATATAGGAGCATACCCGTCTACTAGGCAGTAATAAGCCCATACAAAATAAAACCGCCTATTTTTTATTCTATTATAAACACTATATAGAGTTATACGCTGTATAGTTAACCTCTAACTTCCAAAACCACTTAGCGTTAAAGTATGGCATTATAGTTAAGCCTAAAAATAGTTATATAAAAGAAGCAATATGGGATTAATTAAAAGATCTTTACCTTAAAGCGTTGTGAGGGCGCGAAGAGGCTTTGGGGAAGATTTAAAGGAACAATATAAATTCTATCTAAATCTATAGGTATATAGCTCTTGCAGAGTACAAGACGTTGCGTAAAGAAGAGAAAGGAATATAGGAAACTTATAGCTAAATATTTAGGGTTTTGGCAGTAGACGCGTGGGCACAAGCCCACGCGGATTTTAATAGGTTTCAACCAAATTCTATTATATTAGCGGAATTTAGTGGAATTCGATTAAGAGCGGAATTTAGTAGAATTTAATTAAGTTGGTAGAACTTGGCAGAATTTAATTAAAGTGTTAGAATTTATCTATTAAGTATTTTACTAAGACATTCCTACTATAAATGGGCTAGTCCCATTATAGTACCCCCCCCTTTGGCCAAGGGTCTAAAACAATTCAATTTAGTTAAGAATTTATAACTTATCGCATTATAAGCGTTATAGTGTATTTTAAGTTCTTTTTAATTTTTAATTTCCTACTATTATATTTCGTATCTTCGTGTTAGGTAGTAGTTATTTATCTTTATATCATATCTATCTAGCTAGAGTAGGCCGTAAAGAATGGTCCTTATAGAATTCTTTTACTAAGGAAGGCGCGTTGGCCTTAATCTATTTATAGGTTTCCTAGGTTTATATTTTATATCCTTTTTACTTAATAAGAAGTTTAAATTATTTAGATTATATTTTCCATTATATATTATTAATTAAGTTAATAAAGTAAGAACTGTTACCATTATTAACAATTATAGGAAGTAGCAGTGGTATTTTATAAGTTATAGGATTGTCTCTTAAAGGTTATAGCAAGCTTATATAAAATATTAGGTGTATTTTTATTTTAGTTAACAGTTTAAGCTTATAGGCATATAGGCATAGTTTTTTCTTAATTTAGTATAGGCTCGCAAACTTCTAATTAAGTTTCTTTAAAGGCTGTTAAGTCTTTAGGTTTTATATACTTAGGTAAGCCATATTACCTTCCTTAAAGTTCTATATAGGAGCTTGTCCTTTATTCGCATACCATTCCTATAATATTTAAGCGTATGTTAATTTACTTTATAATAGTTCCATTAACTACTTTATTTAATCGGCGAAGTTATGCATATTAATTAACTAGATCCATTTAATTGTAGGTCCTATTATATTAATATTAGGTTATAGCTTAAATCTAAGTTAAGGGTCTTATCTATAGGTCGCGTAGAACGGTATTACGCCTATTAATACATTTATTGTATTATTTGCAGTAAACTTAACTAAAGGCAGCTATTTTTCCTAGTCGTCTTATAGGTAGAAGTAGTATATTTATAAGTATTGTTCTATAATTATGTTTATAATTTTGGTTTGGCTATCTATCTCTAAATAAAATATAGTTAAAAGTTGTGTTTAAATACTTAATTGTTTATATAGAGCTTACTAGAAGTCTAAAACAAACTAGCTTCTATAGTTAGATATTATTAAGTTAGGAAGTCCGTATAGCTTAAAGATATACTTAATAAAATATTCAGCTGCACAATTGCATTATACAGTCGATTTTCGGACTTTTGGAGCTCTTGCTGCACCTGGCCCAAAAAGACCAAACCAACCAAAAGAACCCTGAAAAACACCCTGATAATCCCCTGAGATGCATACATCACAGAGGAGGCACAGGTGGAACGACGGTGGTACGCAGTCGCGCGCGACCACCAGACCTATACCCAACAATGGCCCCCCACAACAACAACAAGGACGGGCGAATACCATACTAGAAAGCGGAAATACCCTAATTAAGAAGGCATCTAATAAAATATAAAGCCTATTAGACACGTCTAGTATCTAGAACTATAGGGGAGTATCTATTAGCTATTATAAACTAATGCAGCTAGTAGAATGGCTCTAGTTTAGCGAACCTTAGGCGCCCCTCTAGTAAACCCTTAATTAAATCCTCTAATGGCTAAACAAAATTAAAGATAAACAAAACCCCCCCCTATAGGCGAACCGCACCTAGGCCACTATAGCTACGCTCCTATAGCACAGGGAACCTACCCCCCTAAAAACAATAACTGGGTATATAATCACAATATAACCAAATATAGAAAAGGCAGAGGAACTTAGGGGATAATCAGAAATAGAAGTTTTTATAGAGATTTGCAAGGAGGTCTATAACGCCGTTACAGTCCAACACCTTAGGAGTAGAGACATTAGAGTTACTCTAAAGGACCAATAGGTAAAGGAACGGGCCGTAAGGGTAGGGGACAGGCTAGGAGAGCGTATTAGCATAAAAGTGCTTTATAAAGATTACCTAGTTGAAGTCCTGTTGGTTCCTATAAGCCTTAGGGTAGAAAGGGGACGCTAGGCGGATAATACAGCAACTATACAGGAGATAGTAAAATAAACGGAATACCTTATACTAGGACTTGTAATTACCTAGATCTAATAGCTTTAACAGGAAAATATAAACTAAGTATATAATAAGAACAATAAGAGGATATAAGGGGCGCTAGAGACTTGCTAGGGAGATAATAAATAAACGTATAGCTCCCTTATTATTAGCGTATATACACCAAGAATGCAAAAACTTTTTATCTAAAAAGGAATAATTATAAATGGCCTTATATATAACACAAGGCTCTACAACTATAGACTACGCCTGGAACGATATTATTGCTGCGCATAATGGGGACATACCTAGTCCACATGCGCAGCATAGGTATGCTACGGCCACTATGCAGGCCCCTATAATACAAGATAATATATAAATTAAGACCAAATAAAATGCGCGAACTGTTACCGAAGCACACATAAGGCGTGGGAGAGAGAAGACTGCATTAAATATAGGAGACGGAAGGAAAGGGCTTAATAGCTACGGGAATAACTGCATGCTAGGTTATATAAATAGAAACAATAGGTAATAAGCTAGGGGGACGTAGATGTCTTCCTAGCATTTCCTACCTTTAATACTAGAGGGCTAAGCCAGCTATCCCAAGCCTTAACGGGCTAAAAGTAACGCTGTATAATATTACTAGACTAAACAGGGACATAAGGGACATATAGGACACAAGGGAGAGGACGCCTAGTAGGAAGACCCCTATGGACGGCTATAGCAAGTTTAAGGCCGGGATAATTAAGAATTAGATTTAACACGGCAAACATAACACACGCAGCTAGCTTATAAGGGGTATATAGCCAACTAGCAAAAACGGGGGAAGAACCAGAGGCAATAACAGACTTAGATTTAGAAAGGCTAGTAGGAACATAAGATATAGGAATGGAAAGCTCTATATAAAATAAGTAGTGGCCAGGGAGCAAATATAGGAGATGGAAGTTCTAAATATTTTAAAGAAAGTGGAAACGGAAGAAGTGAGGAGCGAAGGAGAGGCGAAGGACCCCCGCTAGGGGTCCGCCACTTAACCATTATATAGTATAACTATGGTAATACAAACCACCGTCTAGCAAGGCCCCTACTAGACAGTCTAGACCTAGAGAAACACTATATTCTTGCTATATAAGAGCCGTATTATAATACCTATATATAATCGATATACTGCCCCTAAGGATTCTAGCTCCTATATAAACCAAAAGCAGCTACACGCGTATGCTTTATAATCAGCAAAAATATCAGCCTTGCCTTATGGTTATGGCAGGCAGTTAACCTAGATATTATAGTTATAACTATCCAGACATATAGGGGACTAGTACAAATTATTAATGTCTATAACCCTAGGGTCGAAGGGGTAGTATAGACAGAGAATATTATATCTGTAATAAGCTTGCTAGAAACTAAACACGCGGAGTTTATCCTACTAGGAGATATAAACCTCCACT
>Ga0307507_10000283_pt1 | contig 100923 bp, 17 predicted proteins | sample 7_EM_MG_FD_207223 | JGI IMG/M metagenome (GOLD analysis project Ga0307507, IMG submission 207223) | Populus trichocarpa ectomycorrhiza microbial communities from riparian zone in the Pacific Northwest, United States - 7_EM | ecosystem: Host-associated > Plants > Roots > Unclassified | place... | reverse complement strand
GGGGTGCGCAGGGGGCTGATATTAGTGCGCTATTCTGATTGGTCCAGGAGTTGACAGGAGTTAGTCTATGCGCCATCCCGTGTCACCGGAATAAATCTTTTGCGGAGCGTCTGATTCATGAGATAAGTTAAACTGGAATTCAACTGAACAGTTGCCTTAGAATTAGATTGGAGCTCCAGATCAACTCCAATCTAAAGCCCTCATTCTGATCTGAACTTGTAACCGAACGCACCCTAAATCTAATTCTAACGCGATCGTTTGGTTAATTTAGGGACTTTCTAATCTAAAAGCTTCTCTAGATTGGCAAGCGTTAGATTTACAAGCTATACTATATATAGAATCTAAATTTATAAATATAGGGTATCTCTATTACTATAGTGGCTACTATAGTAATAGGGGCGCGCCATATTTTAGTGAGTAGTTAATCTACTATGTCTCTACCACTATAGTAGCGAGGCACCTTAAGTTTAACACTACGCTAAGCATTATAACTTTCCTATAGTGACTAAGCAATCCTAAACTAAAGCAATTATAGGACTTACCATACTACTGCGCCGCAGAGGCCCTGTTACGGAACCCGACCGCAGGGGCCTCCATAGGAGAGCCCCGTGCTCTTGTGTATACCTCGCGTACAGCTTATGTCAGCTACGCGTGGGTATATCACCTCCTTACGCCCTCGACCCTTACAATCAATCGCGCAACGTCTTGTAGACTCCTCAAATACATACGTCTTATAGCCACTGCCCCCGCCCCATGACATTACGTTGCGCCTTTTTACCACCAACGCTCAGCCTACAACCAATTCTACGTCTCTGCAATACTGCAGGCGCTGCCAGAAGCAGCGTGTCTACGAGTTACCTCACTTTATACTTCTAAGGAACCCATAATAGTAAGACGATATTCCTTACTAGCCACTATATTAAACCCAAAGAATAATCTAATACCTATACTTAACCTACAACGCTAATCAATCCTAGGAGAATTTAATTTATTAGCACTAGCCTTAACCCCTAAGGAGATAGACACTAACAATATCTTATCTTTTATTAACTATATAACTACGGATAAGCAAGCAGAAGGGCTACTACCTATTAAAATTAAAATACAAGACGCCGAGACGTTTGTAAAAATGGTAGCATAAGAACCTAATAAATACTACCGCCTTCTATAGAACTACTACCTAAAGCTTATATAAGCCAAGATACGTACTGCCTAAGATTATAATATTATCTAAGACCTATAAGCTCGCGAGGCGCTTGCCAATAACACGTGTTAAGAAACTAAAGATAACCTCTATGTGTCTAAACGCGACGTCTAATAGTTAAAGAAGGCTAAGATTATACTTATTGCTACAGTCACTAAAAGAGAAGGCATAATTAAATACCTATAATCTTAGCTTAACGAGCATATTTATAATAACGCTAGACACCTCTCTACTATATATAACGCCACTTAAGTCTCTACGCCCCTGGCAACTTTACCTACTTAATGCTTAGCAGAAGGTTAGCGCTAAGCAGCCTTACCTAATAGGAACCCCTACTAAAGCAATAATAAAAGCCATAATAACCGAACCTAAGCTGCCACTGTAGGGTCTAATGTATATTACCTTAATCCCCTAGTTTTTTAAGGAGACTGTAAAGAATATAGCTACTAGAAGATATAAATCCGTGAGAAACTAACTTAAAGCGCCTACCTTTTTCCTATGGAAGATACTAAGATTAGCTATATTATTAGGCGAATAAAGGGTATACTATTTAACAGACTCTTCGCCTAATGGGAGACTAATAGCCCCTAGAAGTAGCAGTTCTATTAAAAAGTCCTTAACAATCTTAACCTAATATACCGTAACTATAACCTACTGGCTACTAACCGAGCTAAACTACGTGCCCTAAAGATGAGCCCTACCAAATCATTTAATAAGTTTTATATTGAATTCCAGAAATACACCGGAGCCCTTGCCTAAGATAATACTAAAGACTAAGAAGATCTCCTTAAAAAAGTTACTTATTGCCTTAGTTACGCAGCCGCTAGCCACAACTATAATAATATTTATAATATGGTAGCAGTTATACGGAAGATTGAACAATAACTAAATTAGATTGCTACTGCAAACCTCTACCTAAAGACCTCCCTATAGAAGCCCTCCGGACCTACTAAACCACTAATACCTACTACCCTAAGCAATACTACTGGTCCTAATATTAACCTCTTTATACTAACTTTTCTATAGAAGCTACTAGACGGAGAATATAAGCTACTCTGAAAGCTAAAGCGTTGCTATAGATGCTATTAAGAAGGCTGTTATAGCTATAGCCTAAACTGCCTAATAGCTAGGTTTAGTAACCGCCGCCTAATACCTAACCCTATAACTTAAACACTAAATACGGCACTATATGCCATTACCATATAAGACAAAGACGTAGTAATAGCGGTAGAGTTAGATACGGAAATAGAAAACACTAAGTCCTAGCCCTAAGTCGTAGGTTAGGACGCCCTAATAATAAGGGGATCTATATATTAGCCTGCTTAATAGATAACTTAGTAAAGATAAATGGACGGAAACAGATAGTTTTACCTATAATAGGAATTACTACTAAAAAATAATATAAAAGCTGTTCTATAATTGATTGCGGAGCTACTAATAAATTTATAGATACCTAATTTGTGCGTACTTATAACCTACTTACCTTACCCCTTACTAAAGCCCGCGCCCTATAACTTACTAACGGTAGTTGCACCGCATAGAAGATTACTTATATGGTATAACTCTACCTAGATATAAATGGGTACCAGAAAGAACTCTAGGCCTATATTATACTACTTACTAACTACCCTATTATTCTTAGAATAAACTAGCTTAAATAATATAACCCCGCTATTAACTGGAAAAAGAGAGAAGTAACCTTTAACTCTAAATACTGTAGAGAGACTTGCCTAGGGCATGGCCTAGCTACCTCTACTTACTCCCTAGGATATTAACCTAAGGAACTACTTATTATCCTACCTATAACTAACTGCTATAATGTAAGTACTGCGGCCTTCTACCGTATAGCATATAAGAAAGGCTAAACCGTTGCCGCAGCCTCCCAATTATAACTATATAAGCTTAATAAAGAATAGGATTACGTCCTCTATAGTAATAGGATAGATATAACTAACCTCCTAGAAAATAATGCCCCTGTAAAACTCTATGGACTTTTACCTTTAGACTTTAAGAAGTTTATAAAGCTTAAAAAAGGATTTACTAATAAGGAACTCCGCAATCTCCTCCCTAAGAGATACTACGACTTTATTAATATGTGCTTATAAAAGAGCGTAGACACACTCCCCCTATATTAACCTAATAACCACGCTATTAATATTAAATAAGGAAAAACGCCACCCTATAAGAGACCCTATTTAATATTAAAAGACGAACTTCTAGTTATTAAAAAGTATATTAATGAGTACCTTAATAAAGGGTTTATTCGCCCTAGTATATCCCTAGTAGCTACCCCTATCCTCCTTACTAAAAAGCTAGAAGGAGGTATCTAATTCTATATTAACTATAGAGGACTTAACGCTATTATAATTAAAAACCAATACCCCGTACCGCTTATACGTAAAACTCTTAAACGGCTTAGCTAAGCCAAAATCTATACTAAGCTTAATATTATTACCGCCTTTAACCGCCTCTAAATATGGGAAGGTAATAAATAGAAAACCACATTCGTATCGCGCTTTAGCCAATTTAAATATACTATTATGCCCTTCAGCGTATATAACGGCCTAGGCAGCTTCTAAAGCTATAATAATAACGTCTTATAGGACTACCTCAATGACTTCTGCTCTGCGTACCTTAACAATATACTTATTTACAGTAATAATCCTTCTAAGTATACTAAGCACGTTTAGAAGGACCTATAGCGCCTTAGAGACATAGGACTCTATATTAATTTAAAGAAGTGCGAATTTTTAGTTATAGAAGTAAAATACCTTAAACTAATTATTACTACTAAGGATGTCCATATAGACCCTAAGAAGGTATAAACAATTACCAAATAGCAAACTCCTAATTATATTAAGGATATATAAGCCTTTCTTAGTCTCGCTAACTTCTATTAGAAATTTATATATAACTTCTTAAGCGTTATAGCACCACTTATAGCAATAATATAAATAAAGGGTCTTCTTATAAAAGGAAGAAAAATATACCTATATTTTACCTAGACGCCTAAATACAAGAAGGCGTTTTAAAACCTTAAAGATACTTTTACTAAAGCACCTATCCTAGCTTACTTTATACCAGGACAGTAACTCTACCTTAAAACTAACTCCTTAGACCACGTTAACGCAGGCGTCTTTTCCTAGATAGGTAATAACAGCCTCCTCTACCTAGTCGCATTCTACTTATCTAAGCTTATACTATAAGAGTGTAACTATAAGATCTATAATAAAGAACTTTTTGTAATTATATAAGCGTTTAAAGAATTCCAACCAGAACTCTTTTTAGTAGAACTTAACTAGCTAACTAAAGTCCTTACAGATTACTGTAACCTTAAGTACTTTATAACTATAAAGCAACTAAATTAACGCTAAGTATGCTAGAACAAATTTCTTTCTAGTTTTAACTTTAAAATTATATATAGGCCAGGAGTATAAGGTACTAAGCCTAATAGCCTAACACGCCGTTCGTAAGACCTTTCTTAGTTAGAAGATAACCCTTATAATTAATTCCAATAATAGACAATCCTAAAAGCACAAAACTTGGCCCTAGGTATACTACCTAAGATAGAACTAACTACCCCTTAGCTTTATACCACAGAACTAGAATTACCCCCTAAAATTAACAAGCTTATTACCGCAGTATATAACACCTCTATTAACCTATTACTGTATTAACTAATTGCCGCAAAGACTGCCAGCACTTGTACGCTGCCTACTAACCTTTAAAGCTTAGGCTAGATTAATATAATAGCCTTAGAAGTAAAAGAGAATAGGCTCTATTATAGAGGCCGTCTATTTATCCCTAACTTAGAAGACCTATAATAGCAACTAATCTAAATAGCCTATAACCTCCAGTTAAGCGGCCACCTAGGTAAGGGAGGAACCTATAAGCTCCTTAGCTAATATTACTTCCAGCCTAAAATAATAGACTTAGTTAAACGCTTTATAAGCGCCTACTACGGCTATAAGCGTGCTAAAGTGTTTCATATAAAGTACTAAGGATTACTATACCCTCTACCAATACCTATACGCCGATAGGTAGATATTGCTATAGATTTCGTTATTAACCTATCGCCTTATAAACGACATGGCCGAACCTATAAGAACATCCTTATAATAATATGCCAACTTATAAAAGAACGCCACTATGTCCCAACCGAAGGCGTAGCTATAAGTAACATTGCCAATACCTTCCTTCGCGAAGTCTACTAACTATATAGGTTACCCGACTCTATTATATCTAACTAAGGCACATAATTTAATTCTAATGTATAAAGGCGGATCTGCTAACGCCTTAGTATCTCCGTTAAGATATCTATATCCTTTTACTATAAAACTACTGGATAACTAGAAAACGCTAACGCTAGCATAAAGGCGTACTTATAATAGGTAGTTGCCTATAGTTAAGACAACTGGGTAGACCACCTTCCGCTAGGTAAATTTACAGTAAATAACTATATTTTAGCCACTATAGGACTTACCCCATTCTTCGCGAATAAAGGTTATTACCTATAATCCAGTATAGAGCTACTAGAGCCTATTAATAAGAAACTGCTATATAGAAAACGCCTTAAAATGCTACTTGCCGATTAATATATAGACCGTATAAAAGATCTACTTAATTACTGCAAAGGAGAGATGGCCTAGGCTTAAGTAAAATAAGCTTACTTCGCCAACTATTACAGAACACTACTACCTAAGATACGTGTTAGCGACTAGGTATAGTTAGATATACGTAATATCTCTATATAGAGGCCTATAAAGTCACTTAATTATAAAAACCTTAGCCCCTACTAGATTAAACGAGTTATTAATAGGGGAGCTATATATAAACTGGAGCTTCCGCCCGCCTTAGCTACCTATAGAGTATAGCCTGTGTTTTACCTATAGCTACTATACCTTTACTAACCTAACCCTCTACTAGGATAAACATAGCCTAAACCCCTACCGGTACTAATCCAAGATAAGAACGAAGATGAGAACCACAAGGAGTGGACCGTTAAATAAATTATTAACTCTAAATACTTTGGTAAAGGCAGAGGATGGCGGTTCCACTATAAAGCTACCTATATAGGATTTAATATAGATTAGCCGGAATAGTAACTATAGAAAGACTTTAAGAATGCAAAGGACCTAATTAGCGATTTCTACTATGTAAACCTACAGAAACCAGGCTTAAGCAGAGATTTTGTGCCTAATCCTCTATAGGAGCCCTTATAGAGTTAAACCGTTGTACATCGCTATATAAGGGCAAATTACCGTTAAATTACCACAGATTGCTATAAAGTATAATTACGTAACTAGAAAACTTTAAGATATCCAGGAACTTTAACAGCTAGTTAAAGTTGTCTAATTAGTTAGATTCTAGACGCTAAGGAGAAACTAGCTAATTAGGATTTTCTATCCTTGGGATGGAAAATTGCTATTAGCTCGCCTACTACTAGCGCCTTAGTAACCCCCCTTATACCTTACCAATAACCCCCAAGTCCCAAGTTAGAAGCATCCGTACAAGCCCATTACACCTATAATAATATTTCTTCTTCTTCTCTATACCCTAAGCGTTCCCCCTATATGTATATAGTAACCACAGCGTCACCGGAGCTCCGCCTTAATAGGAGGGGGGGGGGGGTAGTGTCACGGAACCCGACCGCAGGGGCCTCCATAGGAGAGCCCCGTGCTCTCGTGTATACCTCGCGTACAGCTTATGTCAGCTACGCGTGGGTATATTACCTCCTTACGCCCTCGACCCTTACGATCGATTGCGCAACGTCTTGTAGACTCCTCGAATACATATATCTTGTAGCTACTGCCCCCGCCCCGTGACAGGCCCTTAGTTATAGTCTTATAAATTTAATTAAAATATAAACACCTTCCTAAATCTCATAATTGAATATTTCTATGTGTAATACTATACTAAGGATTATAATATAGATTGCTTAGATATGGCTTTACTATAATATAACGGCTCTACGCCAATTAATTAATCTATAAGAGATTTAGGCAGTAAAATTACTGCTAAGAGTTACTGCCTAGATCTTAGCCAATAAATACCTATAACTATAATCTTAGTAAATGGCAAAAAGTATATAGCAGTACTAAGACAATAGCAGGACATATAAGACAATAATAGGATAATATAATATAATGGTAGGGCGATAATAGGACAATATAATATAATGGTAGGGCGATAATAGGATAATATAATATAATGGCAGGACAATGGTAGGACAATGGCAGGATAATATAAGACAATATAAAAAGAGAGAGCCCTAATACTTTCTCTTCTTTCTACTCCTATGGCCCTAGCGCCTAATATAGTATAATATCGTCTATTTATATAAGCGATAGTATTAAGACGGTTAGAAGTACTAGGAAAATTTATAAAGTATATTACTTTAAGTAATATACCTAAATAACCAGTTTAGTATATGGTTTATATAATATATAATAATAACAGGGGATCTCCTATTATTATATTACTAAGCAATACCTTTAAAGCTATATTTTTTTAGTACCTAGAAGTCTTTAGATTATTGCAAGATGCTTTATAAGAACTCGTTTTAGTATAGTAGCTTAAGATTTATTAAGCCCTATAGTAGTTATATCTAACCAGTCTTTAAGAATGTAAACATTCTTAAATAAGGAAGCATCCTTAATAGCTATAATTAAACTAAGATCTATATAAGGCCCATTTATAATATATTATAGTGCTTTAATATTCTATTAAACTTAAATAAGGTGTTCTGATAACGGGAATCTATTAATAGTTAGATATCTTCTTATTTAGAAAATATTATATACTTATAGCTCTCTTATTAGCTTTTATAATGCTAATATAGTATAGTAACTAACTTTATAAAATCTAGTTTGTTCCTTAACTATTATCCATAATATAGATAAGTTAATCTTAATCTCTTTAGGTTTTAAAGAATAAGTTAACCTCTAGGGGATTCTGTTTTAATACGGCTAATAGTCTTACCGCCACTATCGCGAGTATACATTTTATTTAAAAATTATTAGTCTTAGAAGTTAAAGCAACTAGAGACCTAGCGACTAGTCTTTTTAACTAATCCTAATAGATTATTTTCCCTACTCTTCTAAGTAAGAACTCTACGCAGATTACTAGCCCTTAAGGTAAAAATATTACTAAGCTAATATAGACCTCGCAGATATTAGGGGATAACTGCTTTGGAATTGTAGTATACTTACCTATTTATATATACCAACTCTATTACCATATCTAGATTCCGGCAAACTAAAAGGGTCTACTCTAATTTAACCTACTACCTCTCTTAATAGTTTAATTATGTCTTCTCGTAAAAGATTATATTAAAAGCTTAGATACTCCTCCGTTAAGCCATATAGACCTAAGATCTTATTAACTTATAGTGGAATATCTCCGTTTTTACTAATAATATTCTGGCCCTTATTAGGGATATTAAGTATTTTAGTAAAGGTTAGGACCTCTAATTGTGCTAACTAGGCTCTACCAGTTAAGGGCTAACTAGGTGTCTTAAAGTATTAGCAAATATAGTTACTAGTACATATTAAGCTGCCTAGAAAGGATTTATGTATATAAAACTATAGCGCTCGCTCTACTAATTGTTCTATAATAGCTATATAGTTATCGGCATAGCTAGCTACTACTACTTCCTTACAGGATACGTCTTTAAGTATACCGCAACCTAAACAACGTAAGGTTAGTAACGTTGCTTATCCTCTAAACCCCTGCCTAAAGACTGCTAAGCTTTAGCTAAAGCTATATAGAAAGTAAAAGTGTAAAAAGAGGTACCTGGGCTCTTTTTAGTACTAGATCTATTGCTAAGTCAACTATAAGCTAATATAGGAGGACCTTAAGGAGTGGGCGCGGGCTATTAAGGATAGTTTAGCTACTATTCGCACACTTTATAGTAAGTAGTATGGTTTTCTATATATAGATTAGGCTGTAATCTATTATCAATATAGACTTATCTATACCTCTCTATATCTATACGCTAGTCCATACTCCTTAGAATTGTAATATATATATCTATTTATTTAATTTCTGTATAGATCTTATAACAAAAGGGGCATATATTATTAACTTAGTTGCTAGGTTAATAGGAGTCGCGCTATATGTTATAGTACGTGCTGACTATCAAGGTACAAGGTACGAGGTGACTGTATATAATTGATGTTGTGTAAAGGGCTATGTACAAGAGTTGAGGCAGGATATATATATACGTCGCTCAGTCCGTGCCAAGTCCGTGCAGTGCATACGCGTAGTTATAACAACGCGTTAGGCTAGTGCCGTGACACTATATATAGGGCAGATTATAGTTCTAGCAGAATTCTGTAGATATTATAGATATTATAGATATTGGATAGTCTATTTAAGTTATTATCTCAAGTTTTTCGTCTAAAATACCACTTTGTTTTCAATGCTTTAAACACTCTACTCTCTTAAGGTTTTTGGCTCCTATCTACGCCCTTTCCCATAATACCGTATAATGTGCCCCTAAAAAGGTTCGCTTTAGTTTATCATTTATAGCTAGAATTAAGAGAATATCAATTGCTATATACGATAACCTTAGCCAAAGTTTTCTCTATTAATCTTAACACTACTACTTAAGGCCGATATCTTGCCAATATCGTACGGTTCCCCATTATAATAGTCTTAGAACTCGTCCTAACTTTACAGTTAAGTATACTTTCCTAACTTTTAAGTAATCTAATTAAATATATTAAGCTCCTACTCCTAAGGTTGTTTCTTTTTATATAATAAAAAAATTAGAGGAGAAGGAGCCTTTTCCTAGTAGAACTCCTAAAGTCCTTTAACCTTTTTTAATATAGGCTTTACCTATTTTAGCTTCCAGTTAGCCTTAATATACTTTATATAATGGTTTAGGTAAAGAATAAGGGCTATGGCATAAAAGGGTGAATTGTCTATTTTGCTATAGTACTTATGAAAGGGTTTCTACCCCTTTTTAATCCAAGAGCTAAACTCCTTATTAGAAGCATACTTGGACTACCATGCGGTATTACTATTGTCTAATTTAGTAGGAAGTTTACTTATAAGTGCGGCTTTAAAGTACTAGATAAGAACATTTATAGTAAAGAGTACACTATTTGTAATAGACTACTAGCACTATGCTAAGATATAAGATCGTCGCCTAAGAGGCCCCGAGAGAGGATTGACCCTACCCTCGTATGTCTTAGATATGGTTAAATATTAAGTTATAGACTTTGGAGTTCGAAGTCTACTTTTATGTATTTAGTTTACTTGATTTCCATAGATTTAGAATTAAGTCGCTTATTACACTGCAAAGCTTACAGTTATAAGCCCGGATCGTACTACCTGTTACACTATCTATTAATTAATCTGCTACCTTATTTAAGAAGTTACTATTTCTACCACCTTTACAAGTGTTTTAAGCTTCTTTATTTACTAAATAAACGGACGGTCGAACCTAACTAATAAATGTACCTAACTAACAAACGAAACGACGAATTAAATCAAAAGCTCGGAACGTAAAAATAAGGTTTCGCCAAGACGCTAACTTAGGACTATGCTTGACCCGTTAAATTCTAAAAATAATAACTAATATAAACGAATATTGTTTTAAAATTAACCTTATTCTTAATAAGCCATCTAATTAGATATAATGGTTCTTTATTATTTAAAATACTGCTAAAACCTATAGGGTATAATAGTATATCGGCCTATTAAAAAAGAAAAACGAGCTTCTAAAGCTAGAATTACCTAGTTAACCTATACTAAGAGACGTGCTTTCTACTGCTATATTAATAGCCAAGCTAAATTCAAACTAACTTATTGCCTATAATTAACTCTACGCTAGATATAAGGATAATATCTATATATACTAGAAGCAGGGGCAGGTCATAAACGATATTAGTAATTACATCGTTTGTATAATATTTGTAGCCTACCTCCCTCTTATTAACGGCCTTAAAACGGAACACGAACGCCTTTAAGCATTAAAGGCGGCACTAGCCCCTACTACCTTAGGTTAAAAGCACGACGTCCTTAATTAATACATGGCCCTAAAAGCCTATAATATAATATAGAGTATTAATAAATGGTTAAGCAGCTGGCGGAACGTCTATAAGCTTATTAAGTAATTATAGCTACTAGACATACAAGGATTTAGGCTATACTATAACTTTGTTTAAGCCATTAAATCTATCTCTTATAGCTTTGCTAGAGTACTAAAAGTAGATCTAATTAGGAAAGAATAGAAGGATAATGCCGTACCATCTATTATTAATCTAATTGAAGAGTTTAAGGAACACTACCGCATGTAGTAATAAGCATCTTTAACTACGACTGCTAATAACTCTGTATTTATAACCCTTTAAAATAATTCCAATTCCAATTTAGATTTTAATAACAATTTAAATCTAAATATAAGGTGGAATAAAGAATGTATATACGGCCTTATATATTGATATAATGATTGCTACTATATTGTTAAGTAGAAGCGGCCTTAAGGATAGAAACCAAGGCCAGATATTTAAAAGAAAATAGATAAAATGATCTTATCTATGCCTTGGGTCAACCCTATAATTAAATAGATTTAAAAAGAAGAACTAGAAGTAACTAACCTAGCTTCTATAATACCACCGACCTATAATACTGCCGCGTTTAGTACTGGTTAAGTTCCGTTTAAACTTTAGAACACCTAGATACTTAACCCTAGCGCAGATACGCACGTCTATAATAATAAAGAAGACTTTATATTCTCCTACTTAGTAGCAGAAGACGACTACCTAATTACTGACGGAAATTTTGAAAAGATTTAAGCCTACGGAATAATAACTATTACTATTAATATACCTACTAAAAAGTTATAAATAAAGCTATCCTATATAGTACTAGTACCCACCATGTTTATAAATATTGTAGTACTTTTAAGAGATACTAATAACGATATCTATTTTGAGTTAGGACAAAATATGCTATACCGTCTAGCAACTGGCGAAATAGTTTGCTATGTGAAACAACTAGGGGGCTACTAGGCACTATACATAGAGAGCCTACGCCTACAAATACCCTAGGTTTAATAACTTAATTAACATTCTTAGCCTCTAAGAGATACCAGCCTATATTGGCACCAGTTGCGATAACTATAACGTTACTAAATATAATAACTATGTTGTTACCAGATCCGCCTACATCGGCACTAGTTATAATGACCGCAATTATAACAAAGCCTTGTAGGAAATACTACGGTAGACTCGCTAATAGGCTAGGTGTATAGGTAAATAAGAAGTTAACAATTATATAAATAACTGGTGGAGTAGTTGCCTAATAGATTAACTCTAATTGTATTCTAAGATTTACTATAAAGAGAAGAACTATCTAGGTAGGGACTATGGTCCTTTAAATACATAAACTGCGCCTAAGAAATACTGAGTACGTAAGGTACGTGAGGTATATTTAGTACGTAATATTCCTTACAGATCCTATAGATCCTATATACTAAAACAGTAACGTAATCTGTTATATAACTTGGTTACCTCTTATCCCATAGTTTAACTAGTTCTAGCACCTCCCGCACTTCTACTACTAGTCCATTTATATCCTCTTTTAGTAGCTATACTACTGCTAATATAAGATCTGTAACACTATCCCCCTCCTCTTTATCTTTGTCCTTAAAGATATCTTACATCTCTAAGTCGTCTACTAGAGGTGTGGTATTCCCGTCTTTAATTTAGTAACCTTTATTATTCCTAATACCTCCTATTAGATCCTCTGCGTCTAATTATTATGCATATATAATTTTAATAATTCTTTTGCTAGGTGAAATTATACCTTCCTACTCTTATTATATAGAGAAGAAGTTAGTATATATTATAATTACGGCTCCGTCTAGTCGCCAACCTTTCTCTTATACTAAGTGTATAAAATTAAACATGTAATTATCCTGCGATATTTAATCCGTCTCTAACGCTAAATATACGCGTCTTATTATTCTCTATAGGCGTCTAGTACCTTACTAAATTTATTATAGGGTCTTGGATTTAATCTGCTGCTAAAAGGCTCAATAGTAAACTGTCAGCTGCCCTTAAAGAACTATACTATGCTTATATAGCGGAATTAGAAGCTACCTCTCTTTACTTTACTGCCTCTATTTATAAATAAAAGGCCTTAAAGAATTAAATAAACGCCTCTACTTAGTTAGTCTGTCTTAAGAAGGTTTATAAGAAGGGTTATTTAAAAGAACTTCGCCTTATTAAATAGGGTCTTTATAAAATGGAAGAAGATTAAAAAAAAAGAATTCTCTTCTATTAAAGGTAAAAACAACTCTAAGTAACGTAGTAGCTGCTCTTCTTAGGTCCTCCTTAGATAACTTATTTTTTAATAATCCTTCTTTATTAATATTGCCTAACCTAATTTCTTCTAATACTCCTATGCCTTTCTTATAGCATTCTTTAAGTTATTTAGTGGTTTCTAAGTAGTCTTATTATAGCCTATCTACTTAACCTTATACTATATTTTGTTATCAATATCCTTATACCTAATAACCTTTCAAACTTCACATTTATCTTCCTTTTATCCTTTATATATATCTACCTTATAAACTAGTGGCTTAACATTCCTATATACTAGTTTTAGCATTATAATATACTATATAGGGTAGATCCTTATTTTCTCTAGCAAGTTAAGTCTATATATAACTTCTAAGATCTTTGCTATAATTATAAATAGTCCTAGTCTAATATAGTCCAACTTTTTGCTTAGTTATCAACTCTTAAAATTTTTGTGTAGTAGCTATACTTTATCTCCCTCCTTAAGATCTGGTCCCTTAGATCTTTTAGCATTATAGTATCTTTTTATTCTTTCTTATACTAGTTTAGCTATTTCTTTAAGGTGTATATAAAGATCCATTAAGTTCTCTATTCTTTATTTAGCTATACTACTCGTCTTTTTCGCTTATTATAGTAATAATAATATTCTTAGCTTATATCTATAATTCTCCTTAAAGGGTAATATGCCTATCCTTTCCTATAGTGTTATATTATATATAAACTGTGTAACTGGTAATAATAATACCTAATTATTCTATATATAATTAATATAATGCCTTAAGTACTGCTCTAACGTTTAGTTTAGTGTTTCTATTTAACTGTTTGTTTATAGGCAATATACTATTAATATTACTGCTTAAACCCCTTATTCTGCTAAAAATACCTCCTAGAATACTGCTATAAATCTTAAATCTTTATCCGATATAACTTTTATTAGTGCTCTATATTTTATAAATACTTCTTTAATATAGATTCTAGCTATATCCTCTACTAAGATTTCTTCTATATATGTTATAAAGTAGCCCCACTTAGTTAAATTATCTACTATTACTAGGATTATATTATAATCCTATCCAGTAATAGGGTCCTTTAACCTTAGTAGCTTTATAATAAAGTTCTATAATATAACCTCCTATAGTCTCTCTAGTATCTTAATAGCTTATGCCTTATTAGTTTATTCCTTTAGCAATCTAGACACTCCTTTATAGCTTTCCTTACTAGTCCCTAAATTCCCTAAATAATATATTCCTCTTAAAGTCTTAACACTAAGCCTATAGCTCTATTATGTCCTTAGGTTACCCCCTTATAAAATTTCTTAATAAACTCTTCTGCGATACCCTTTGGTATCTATATAGCCTCTTAGTGCTTATACTGCTCTAAGTCTAGGTCCTTAGCCTATACTTCTTAGATCCTTTATAACTAATTACTTTCTAATATCTTATAGATCCTTTATTCTCTAGTTACTATAATCTTAGAATAATTATACCTAATTAATCCGTCCTTATCTTTGCGTAATATTGCCCCTAATGGCTTTTCTTTATTCTATAGTTCTACCCTTCTACTAAGTGCGTCTACCCTTATATTTTCAGTGCCCTTAGTATACTAGATTTCGAAGTAATATTCTGTAAGCATCTCTACCTATCTAACCTGTCTCTAATTAAGTTTTTTTATAGTTAGGAACCCCGTTAGGTTCTTATAGTCCATTTTAACCGCAAATGGTTTTTCTATACCCTATAAAAATGCTCTCCACTCCTTAAGTACTATAACTATACCTAATAACTCCTTATTATAGATATTATAGTTTAGTTCTAGTGGTGTTATTTTTTAACTATAGTATGCTACTAGGTGCTATCTATCGTAGTGTTTTTATAATAAGTATGCTTTTAGTGCGAAGTCTAATATATCTGTCTTAACCACTATCTCTAACTGTGGTTAATAAATCTTAAGAATTAGATCCTAGGTAAATAATTCCTTAAGCTCCTTAAACAACTTCCTTTATTTATTATTCTATACCCACAGTTCCTCTTTCTTTATAAGTCTTATAAATGGTTTAATTTTCTTTAACCACTATATAATAAACCTCCTATAGTAATTGCAAAACCCTAGAAACGATTTTAATTATATAACATTCTCTAGTTCCTACTAACTTACTATAGCTTCTACTTTCTTTAGGTTTATTTGGATTTTCCCTAGTTTAATAATAAATTTAATAAAATCGGTCTTCCTAGTAAAGAACTCGCATTTCTTAATTACTACTAGTATCTTTTCTTCTTGTAGTCTCTTTAAGACCTACTTAATATATTCTCCATATTCTTCCTTACTTATTAAGTAGATAATAATAATATTAAGGTATGCTATAATAAACTCGTTAAGGTATTCTCCTAACACACTATTAATTCGCTTTTAAAATATTACTAGTACATTTATAAGTCCAAACTGTATAACTAATGGCTTGTATAGTCCTTCTTTTAACCTAAAGGCTGCCTTCTATTTATCGCCTTTTTTAATTCTAATCTAATAGTACGCCTATCTTAGATCTATCTTTATAAAGATTTATATATTACCAATCCTATCCTAGATTTCGCTAATTAAGGGTAAAAGATACCTATCATTTTGTATAATGCTATTTAACTATCTATAGTTAATACATAGTCTAAGTTTTCCATTTTTCTTTGGTATAAATAGTACTAGATATCCTACTAATAACTGTAATAGTTTAATATATCCCTTTTATAGATTTTCCTAAATAAACTCTTTAAGTATTCTTAATTCATCTTTTATTAGCTTATAGATTAGAAAGAACTTTAGACTTATTCCTGGTTCTAACTCTATCTTATAGTCCTATACTATATACTCTAACAGCTTCTTACTTTCTAGGCTCCATAACTTTTTGCTATACTTATGGTATCTCTTTAATATATAACTTAAGCTTTGCTTAGTTTCCTTATATATCGCTCTAACCTAATACCATACTATCTTAGTTTATTACCGCATTTTATATTATTAAGAATCCTTAATATTAACCTAACCTATAACCCAATTAATCTTTAGATTGTACTTCTATAACTAAGGTATTCCTAGTATTGCCTTATCCTTTCCTAATCGTAGGATGTTAAAAGATATCTTAACTTATCTTCCTTTAATGGTTAGTTAAATAGGTCCTATTTTAAGATTAATAATACCTCCTCTAACGTGTTCCACCACCGAGCGCATCACACCACCGAGCGCATCACTTCAAAGAACACTAAAAAGCCTAAATTTCAATCTTAAATATCTCAACCACTACTTCATAATATTTTCTAAAAATTTAAATATAAGCTCTAATATGCCTATTCTAGTGCCTATTATAATATAAAAGCATATAGTCTAGTGATTGTTATAATATAAAAGCATATAGTCTAGTGATTGTTATAATATAAAAGCATATAGTCTAGTAGTTGTTAAGATATTTCGAAATATCTCTATCTTTAGCCCCTAAACTCTATATTATAATAACTATTAAGTTATACACTAAAATATGTATAAAAAAGCTTATATTTAAAATTTTAGAAAATATTATTAAGTAGTAGTTGAGATATTTAAGATTGAAATTTAGGCTTTTTGGTGTTCTTTGAGGTGATGCGCCTGGTGGTGTGATGCGCTTAGTAGTGAAACACGTTATAGGCTATTAGATCTCCTAAAGTTATTATTAATAGGTATAGGTGCTCCTTCTATTTATATGGTAACACTATCTACTTAACTGTTATTAGTAATATATAGTTTTTTATTGCTCTACTATTGTCACGGGACTGCCCGCGACACGCGCTACGCTAGACGCGTAGCTTTCCTTTCCTTATTTAATATCGCTTAGCAGATAGTTTATCCGCCCTAATTGCCCCTATATAGATTTAGCCACAGTTGCATTCCTGTCGAGCTCTCCAGCAATCCTTTTGAGTCTCCACAACAGCCGTATGTAGCTATTAATTCTACAAATCTGATGCTTATTCATCTAGCGTTCGCATGTGATACATCGTCATCGTGACAACTATCCACTAGCGCTTTAAACTTTTAATCTTACCAATTAATTTATAAATTTAGGTGTTGTTCTATAATTCCTTTAAGGGTCTAAGGCTTTACTACTAGCTCCCTCTAGTTCTATAAGCCTCTACTTTTCCTAACTATTAGCTACTAGATCCCTCTTGTGCTTAGTCCACTTTTAGCTAATACTTTATTTGCTTTTTATCTTCTATATACTATAAATGTGTATTCTTAGTATATTCTCACCATTATTATCTATTTAGGCATTCTTTCGTAAGGAATCTTTCTGGTTAAAGTATTAAGTTTCCTAACTCCTAAACTTTTATTAGGTGCTAACTATGCATATACTTAGTATCTCTAAACCGCTTTTCCTTTATTAACTAATACATCCTTATTAAGTACTTATAATATTTATCCTTTAGTGCTCTATATATATTACACGTATTATCCATATATATAATCTATAACAACGTATAATAGGCTAAGTATCTTAGGTTGACTTGTGGCTTATCTTTATCCTTAAGTTTAAACCTCTCTCTTGTTAACCTAAGTGTTACCATCTTATTTACTAGTACTAATATTTACATTATCTCTCTCCAGTCTATAGTTTGTCTCTCTAAATCCTTTAATATTATAATTAATGCTCCTTTAATATAGCTTATTTGTTTTTCTAACATAGCTTAATCTAGTATAGCCTTCTTATCTAGCCATATATAGAAATCTTCCTACTTATTATTCTTTTGCTGCCTATACTACTTACAGTATAGCTCCGTAAGTGTATACAATTTATCTATAAGGAAGTATCTCTTTATTATTGCGTTATTATAACCTTTAGTATATTGTTCTGTAAATTTAGTTAGAATCCCTAAATCCTCTTCTTATTCCAGTTTATTTAACTACTTAGCTCTTAGTATTCCTACCCTTAGCCTATTTATTACTTTTTATACAGGTGCCCTATCCCTTATATATTCTAGTATAGTTAATCTCTAATCTAACTTCTATTCTTACTATATAATAATTTTTTACCTAAACTTATCTATACTTTTTTATTTTCTATATCTTACAGTTAGATCCTTAAAGTCTTTTTACTTTTTAATTACTATATTAACTTTTTAACCTTTAGGTAGAACGCTATGTTTACCTAGAACTATTATAGACCTTATTTATTCTCCAAAGTTTTAGCTCTCTAAAAATTGTTATCCCATGCTTATTTATTTATCTTTAAACTAAGCTGCTGCCCTTTCCTATTAGTTATTATCTATTATAGGTTCTTAGGTGTGTGTTATCTTATTTTAAGAATCTTAATTATCTCTTACCCCTTTCTAAGGTTCTTAAGCCTATGGCCTTTTACCTTTATTAAGTAGTAAGCTAGCACTAGCAGTTATCTACTTGCTTAATCGCTTTTAGATATTACTCCTTCCGTCTTATAAAGCAATAGATGCAGTATCTAATAGTGTTATAATGCCTGTTACTAAACCTTGCTCTATAGCGGCCTTAGTCTCTACTTCTATTGTGTTATTAAGGTTTATATACCCCCAGTTAGCTGCCTTTTTGTCCTTATTACTGTTAATTAATAGGTACTCTAACTCCATTATTATTTCTACTAATTATTATCTATATATTACTATAATATCCTAATCTAGCTTGTAGAGTTAATCTTATTTTTTTTAAATCTAACTCTCTAGTTCCTTTAAGTCCTCTTAACTCTAGCTCTTATGGCTAATAGCTTACGCCATACTTAGCGTCCTTATAAATTTAGTATGCGTTGTTATAACAAAACACAAAGTGCTTAATTAAACACTCCTTGGTCCCGCGCAACACACCTATATCTATATTATTGTATTCTAACAACCTAGTGCCCTTTACTGCATAGTTACTCTAACCACCTCTATAGTCTCTAGTAAAATAACCTTATTTTCCACAATTTATATAAGCTCCTCTTTTAAACTATTCTTTTTACTATAGAGTCTACCTAAACGTCTTCTGCTGTTAAGATCCCTGGTTTAGCCTCTGCTCTTTAGTCCTATAATTACTTAATTCTTAACCTCTAAGTTTCTATAGTTTCTTATTCCACTTCTTAGATTCTTTAGTACTACTTAAGTCTATTAGCTCTAGCCCACCATTCTATAGTTTATAACTTTATATCTATTACTGCGTACTCTGCGCCTTATATAACTATATAACTCTATCTTACCCTTTTTTAGCTTATTCCCTCTAATAGATTCTATTATTAATTTTAATTAACTAGTTAATTAATTCTTATATAGTAGTTGCATCTTCTATAAGAATTATTACGTCCTAGACTTTTGCCTTAAGTTCTTACCTATACTATGCTATAAGCGCCTTATTATTCCATTTAATCTATATAGCAAGCGTTTAAAACTGCGTTGTATACTTAATTACTAAAGTACGTTGTATTAAGTTTTAGAGTTTTCTTTCTACTATAGTTGTCGCTTTAGGGTCTCTAAATATCTATATTAATTATTCGGCGAATCCGTTCTAACTAGAAAATATATACTATACTTCCTAATTAGTAGTTAATATACTATTTACCTATATCTTAGTAAGGTAAGGTTTAAACTACTTAAGTGCTTTTCCTAATAGGAACAGTCCTGCGTACGCCACTTAATCTATAACTGTCGCTAGTTTCGCGCCCTCTTATATAACCTTAAAGTACATTTATATAAGGAATCCTTTAAGTTTTAACCTTTTACTCAAGAACCACTTAATAGAAGGTAACTTAACCTTTACCGCGCCGATACCATTAATTCTATCTTTAAGTGCCTTATTATTATCTTATAATTAGTTAACTATTTCCTATAACTGTCTAACCATAACTAGTTATAAATTAGTGTCCCTTATACTGATATCCCCGCTAGTACCTAAGGTAGTTACCGCCATTAATGGCGTTGTAACTAGTGCTTTTGGTAGCATATTATTTGACTTTATTAATACCGTAACTAGGTAGTAAATATATAATAAAGCCTTATAGGAAATACTACGGTAAACTTACTAATGGGCTAGGTGTATAGGTAAATAAGAAGTTAATAATCGTATAAACAACTAGTGGAGTAGTTGCCTAACAGATTAACTCTAATTATATTCTAAGATTCACTACAAAGAGAAGAACTATCTAGGTAGGGACTATGGTCCTTTAAATACATAAACTGCGCCTAAGAAATACTGAGTACGTAAGGTACGCGAGGTACGTTTAGTATGTAACGTTCCTTACAGATCCTATAGATCCTATGTACTAAAACGGTAACATAATCTATTATATAACTCGGTTACCCCTTGTCCTATAGTTTGACTGGTTCCAGCGCCTCCCACACTTCCACTACTAGTCCGTTTATGTCCTCTCTTAGTAGCTGTACTACTGCTAATATAAGGTCTGTAATAGCAATGTTACTAAATATAACGTCTATAGCGTTACTAGAGTTAATAAATATAGAGCAGCCGGCAGCCTGTGTAAAGAAGACAACCTATTAAAGATATAAGAAGTAATTTAAATTAGGAAATAAACTCTATAAGCACCTAAGAGAGAGCTATAGATACACCTAGTAGTAATAAGAGACTTGACTAAATATAACGGCTTTATCTAGAGCCTTACCAGAAGCACTATGTGCGATATAATTAACGGCTATATCTAAAGCCATACTATATTAAATTACGACACTATCGCTTAACCAGATTTAAATATCTACCTTAGTTATAGATTAAATAACTGCCTTAAATGCAGATTAAAACACTATGCCTAAATTAAACGATTTAGTAGAACCTCCTATAAAGGATATTAAACAGTTACCAACTCTTAGCCGAACGGTATCTCTAGATCTACCTAAAACAAACACCACACTGTAAGGACTTTGAGACGATATCTTGGATATAATCGAAGCAATTCCGATTTAACTAAGTAGTTTACTAGAACCGCCCAACTGAGTATTAAATACCACTCTATATGCTAATGAAATCTCGGTAAAACCTTCTGCTAACCTTATTCTACCAGAAGGATTAAAACGAATTTATTATTATTATTATTATTCATTGCTTAACGTCCGATTCGGATCCCTGTTGGGCCCACGCGGACTACTCCTTATATATATGTGGGGAGAAAACTCTATTTAAGAAAACCCCGTGATCCGTCTCCCCGCCTTTTAGGGCTCACTTGCGAGTCGCCTGCAAGTCACCAGTGGTGCTCTACTACCTTACTTTTTAACCTCCTTAGGAACTACTGCTGCCGTAACAAACCTACGGACGCGCTAGTATCACATACTGTACTCTACTCCTGTAGAGTTATTAGGGGGCGCCTGTTACTCGCCCCTTTGCCTTCTATTGCTATTTCCTTTACAACCCGGAACTGGTCTAGCACATTTTGGCTAATAAGCCACCGGGTAGCCGCCTTGAGGCCTTTCTATGTTGAGAGTAGTGTATTATAGTTTTCTATGCCAGCTACTGAGAGCATTGCTTCTCGGCCGGTGTGTAAGGGGCATAACAGTATTACGTGTTTTGGTGTCTGTCTTAGCCAGCCACATTCGCACCTCAGGCTACCCACTAGGACACCCACCCAGTGAAGCCAATCTTTTAGTCCTATTATTCCTGTCCTTAAGAGTGTTGCCATTGTATTTTCTGCCTTTGTTAGGCCCTCTCGGAGCCCTTGGGTATTTACCTCCCATAGCGTTGCTCATGCTACGGCTTGGGTTCCCCTTGCCTGAGCGATTAAAACGAATTTAATGTTAAACTAATACTATTACCCTACCCTTTGCTACTTTAAAATTATATCTAAATTTTCTATTTTTGGTACAGTTTTTACCTTTATTTTATTTTCTATAGCTTTAACTACACTGTTAAATCTAGGGGTGTGTGTAACTAACTACTAATACCATACTAAAACAGCACTTTGTCTTATCTTATAACTTACTATCCTATCTCTTGCCATCGCATATCTTATTACTTATTTCTATTACCTATTTATTACCTATTACTGACTTAGTGGCAATGTTGACCTGATGGCCAATTAGGTAATAGTTATAAATTATTATCGGCATCGCCGTTAACATTTGCCACGTATTTTATGTATATAGTCTACCTAATTTCCATAGATTTACAATAAAGTTGCTTATTTAATTCCTTATACTGCAAAGTTTACATCCTCCCTATATTAAAATAATCTTCTACCTAAACTAAAGAATTTTAAAGAACTAGGAAAGTATCCTTTAACTATTAGCTTTTAAAAGGCTATAGAAAAAGAATATAACGATTTAAAATGCTAAGGGATATTTAAGACCGTACCAAAGGAAGAAGCATATAACGCCTAAATTCTTTTACTAAAATAGGTCTTTAAATAAGAGTTCGATATGACGGTTACCTTTAAAAGTTAAAAGCTTAATTATATGTCCGTAGAGACCTATAGATTACTAAGGAAGAGACCTATATAGTATAACGCTATAAATATATTTATAAATGCTAAGCTAGACAAGTTAGTCTACTGCTACTGCCTAGAAGGATTTAATTAAAATGGATATATTCTAAAGCTACTTATGGCGCTATATAGATTGAAAATCTTACTTTCACTTTGATATAAAGAGCTTACTAGTATACTGTTAAAATTTGGATTAAAGCCTATTTTAGGTACCAACTACCTATTTACTAATAGACGACTTATTGTCTTTTTTTACGTAGACGATATTGCCGTTTTATTTGCTAAAAAGGACCTTTAAAAACTTAAAGAATTTAAAACTAAACCACTATAATAATATAAGATCCGTGTACTAGGAGACCTATAGTAGTTCTTAGGAATTTAAGTCGAATGAGATTGGGTAAGTAGAAAGCTCTGGCTTTGCCAAGATTCCTATATTAAAAAGATAGCCAGTTAAGTTAATATCCAACTAGAAAGGTTCCCTAAAACACTACTATTTAATAAATTAATTCCGTCTAACTAGTAGATGAACCCTTAATAAACATTAGCCTACTAGTAACGAGTTGGCTTACTAGCTTACCTAGCCATATTTAAAAGGCCTAATATTACTAAGACGCATTTAAAACTGGCCGAATTTCCTACTAATTCGAATTAAAAATATCTTGACGCATTAAACCAAGCTATTGCCTTAGAATAAAATCGACAGCTGTTAAATACTCTAGCGAAGTATTTGAAGTATATATCTACTTTAAAAACCTTAAAAAAGAAGATGTTACCTTTTACGGAGCATCTAACGCAGTATTTATAGACTATAAAGAGACTAGACGGAGCTCTTAAGGATACCTATTTATACTATTTGGAGAACTAATTGATTGGAAAGCAACCTTATAATAATTAGTCACTTATTCGACTATAGAAGCAGAACTTCTCTCTCTGTCTACTGCTACTGTTAAAATTATCTAATAGTAGCGTTTCTTTAAGGTAATCGGCTTTAATTTAGAGCGCGAATTTACCCTACTATGCGATAATATATAGACTATCCACCTACTAAAATAAGATACACCAAAACTTGATACTAAGCTTTGATATATTAATATCTATTAGCACTAGTTTAGACAGGAGGTCTAAGACAAAAAGATTAATATACGATAGGTCCCTATAGATAAGATACCTGCTAACGGCCTTACTAAGATCCTACCCCGTTAAAGGCATAAGGTATAAATAAAGCAATTAAATTTAATGGATATTCGATATTAAATTGCTACGTCGTCTAATAAAGACTCTTAAACATTACCCTATCGCTCTACCTTTATTCTTATTTTCTACAGTTTTAACTATACCGTTAAATCTAGGTATATATATAATAGACTACTAGCACTATGCTAAGACATATTATTGTCGCCTAAGAGGCTCTAAGACAGGATTAACCCTACCCTTGTATATCTTAGATATAGTTAAATATTAAGTTATAGACTTTGGAGTTTGGGGTCTACTTTTATGTATTTATTTTACTTAATTTCTATAGATTTAGAATTAAGTCGCTTATTCAATTCTTTACACTGCAAAGCTTATACTATTAATTGTTATATAATCTCCTTAAGTCTCTAAAGTTGCTTAGTAGAATGGTTAAAGGAATTCCTTAGTTGTATAAAGCCATTCCTAGCCCTCTAAGGAGAGATAATCTGCCTAGAGCGTAGCTGTAATGGAATCCCCTAGGAGGTACATATTAGATGAGACAGTAGGAGGTTTTATCAATGTCCTGCCTACGTCCCATGTATGTTCCAGAAGAGACATAGTTAGATAGATAGGGGCGAAAGGTTTTACTAGTATCTTAGAAGGTTTATATAGGAAGCTGGTTCTCCTCTAGAGAAGAACCAGCGATTAGTCTCTGAATGGAAGTAGTTAAAAGCATTTGTCCTTTAATATGTGAAACTTATTCTACCTTTAACTTACCTTTAACTTACCTTCTACTTACTTGTGACACTGTTAATTAGATAATTATACGTTCCAGTTAGGCTGGCCTCTTACAATTCTAATTGTTTATAATCCGTTAGGAACGTACGGCTATTAATTAACAATAACGGGCCATACTCCTTTACCCCACAAAGCAACGCCCTTACCTCAAGAGGCTTAGAGAGTCTCTTTAGAGGAGCGCATTCCCTCTACTTATAAAGGAGTAGACTAGGAAGCCACGGCTGGTCTGTCTAACCTTCTAAGACCCTTAGGAACGATCACTGCTGGGGAGTTATTGGAGCGGTCGCTACGCGAGACCCTATAAAAGACAAAGGAGTTAGAGATACGATTAAGACAAGCACATTAAGACTACCAAGAACAATTATAAGAATAATTGGGAGAAGCATAGACACCCTAGACACAAAGTAGACTTGGAGGGGCAACGCCATACTACGCTATAATATTAGACAAACCTAAATTCCGCACAAAGGAACCTAATAAGTATAATAGTAATAGTCTTAGGAACTGCAATTGTTTTATCCGTTAATATAAAACTAAGTTTCGGCTGGATTCGAAACGTTACTCTAATAAGTATAATTAGACACTAATTGCTTCTACCTTCCTACATAGCACCGTTAAGAGTTTATGGATATGCTATAAGAAGAAACTTACCATACCCCTTAAATTCAGCGAACTTAAGTCCTGGTTGGTTAATTAGGTCCAAGACCCTACTAATTAAGGGATGGATTACAACCAGCAATACTATAATATAAAACAGTAAGAAGGCTAGAGTGTAGTCCAGTTTATAAACTACTTAGAAGAGCTAGAAGACAATATACCCTACTTAGACTTATGGGACGACGCTATATAACTCTATTAGCTACTTGCTAAGTTACGACCTAAGATTCAACAGGCTATATAGGAGAAGGGGGAAATTCCTACCTCTTAAGAAAAGCTTATCTCTGAAGCTACTCGGATTAAGAACGCTAAAAGAGACTATCTGGGGAAGCGAAAGGAACGAGACGCTAATAATAAAGAGCGTAGAACTAGACCTAGCTTTAATAAAAGGGGCAGATCCCAACCTAACCACTCTGCAGAAGGATAACGCGAGCAGGCTTTATAACCCTAGAGCAACGCTAGTTAACCCTAGAATAATAATAGGCAGAAACCGTGGAACCAAGAGTTATGTAGCTGTTATAACTGCGGCAAGAAAGGCTATATACAGCGCTTCTACTAATAGAAGAAGCAAGAGGATGCTTAATTGGGAAAAGAGAGAGCCTAGTAGATCTTTACTCCCTCATACTAGGCTAGTAAGAGAAGGAGGGAGTAAGCTGCCATATAGTTGTTCCCGTCTCTATTTAAGTTAATAACAAATGGGTAACGCGAGACTGCCTTATAGACAGCGGCGCGACCATAGGGTTTATTTCTTAATTACTAGTAAAGGAATTGGATTTGGACCTTAGTGGCTCGCAGGTGCGCACCATTTAAAGCATTAGAGGCCACTAGATTCCGTGCTATAGGGATAAACTTTTTCCGTGGCCAGCCAGGACCGCGATGGTCTATAGGACACGCAGGAGATGCGCTTCTGCGCCATAGAAATTAAGGGGTATAACCTTGTTTTGGGATACCTATGGCTTCAACAGGTCAATCTAGACATTAATTAGCCTTTAGCCTTGTATTAACACCAGAAGTTTTAACCGCGCATTATAGTCAAAGATTAAAAGACTTTCTTAAACCATGTGCAAGAGGAAGGGTGGGCGTATGCTATATATACCACTCTTAACACCAAGAATAGGGACGCGGAGTATTCATTTTCAGATATCTGGCTATGCGCAGTTAAGGAACTAGAGATTCCACAGGAATATATAGACCTAAAGGATATTGCTAATAAGAAAGCTACGCACACCTTACCTAACCCTATATTAGTAGAGCACGAGATAGATATAGGAGACAAGAAACCTCCTTTTGGACCACTATATAACCTATTAGAAAACAAGCTGGCAGTATTACGTTAGTATATAGTGGACAATCTTTAGAGAGGATGGATTCGGCCTTCTATAAGCCAGGTAGGGGCACCGATTATATTTATACTAAAGAAGGACAAGACCCTTCGCCTCTATATTAACTATTAGGCGCTAAACAAGATTACTATAAAGAATTGCTACCCGCTACCCTTAATAGGGGAGCTTATCGATAGGCTATTAGGCATAAAGATATTCACGAAATTGGATCTAAAAGATATATACTATTAAATCCGGATTAAAGCCGGCGATAAATGGAAAACGGCGTTCCGAATATAGTACGGCCACTTCAAGTACCTAGTGATGCCATTTAGGCTTACTAACGCACCGGCGACATTTCAGGCCTATATTAATAAGGCATTGTCGGGCCTATTAGATACAATATATATGGTCTACCTTAATGACATTATAGTCTACTCTAATAACTACAAAGCATATATGTACCATATGCGAATGGTACTAGAAAGACTGCGGAAATACAAGCTCTATATAAACCTAAAAAAATACTTATTCTATGTTACTAGCATTGATTTTCTAGGCTTTATTATTAGCGTTAATAGAGTGTCAATAAAGAAAAGCCGGGTAGACGCTATTAGGGAATGGCTATACCCCATAACATTTAGGGAAGTACAGGTTTTTATAGGCACGGCGAACTTCTACTAAAGGTTTATTGTTTATTACTTATAAGTGATACTCCTAATTACTAATCTGCTAAAGGGATCTAAGGATAGCAAGAAGTTAGGACCCTTTATATTTAGGGAAGCTGTTAAGTAGGCTATGGACCGGTTAAAGAATTTGTTTATATTAGCGCCTATCCTAATACACTTCTACTAGGAGCTACGTATATACCTTAAAATAGATATATCTGGCTTCGCCCTAGGGGCAATTATATCTTAATTAAAAGACGGAGAATGGTATTCTGTAGCGTTTTAGTTAAGGAAAATGACCCCTATAGAGTAGCGTTATATAACGCACGACTAGGAGCTGCTTGCGATAGTCGCAGTAATAAAGCACTAGCGATATTATTGTATAGGAAGCAATTATCCCATTAAAGTCCTTACAGACTATAACAACCTAGAATACTTTATAACTATAAAGGTGTTAAGCGGTCGACAAGCTAGATAGGCGGAGGCACTATTATAGTACAACTTTAAAATTATATACTACCTAGGAAAGACAAATCCCGCTAATAGGTTGTTAAGATGTCTAGATTATAAGACTAGGAGAATCTAGGACAGCATAGGGGAAATAATTCCCACATTACAAAATTTGCTTAGAAAGAAAGAAGAGTCTTTCCCTAGAACTATAGAATTCTATAGCAGTGTAACGGAACCTTATAGCAGGAACTACGGTGGGTTCTATTATTAGGCTAGGTATATAGGTAAGAACAAAACAACAACATAATAATAACTAGTGGAGTGGTTGCCCAATAAATTAACTCTAATTATATTCTAAGATTCACTACAAGGAGAGAACTATCTACAGTAGGGACTAAGGTCCTTTAAATACATAACCATACTCCTAAGAAATCCTCTCTTGTACGTAAGGTGCGTATTATCTATATTAAATATAACATCCTTCTTATTTAACGCAGTTAACGCGTTTAATACTATATAACCTTAGTTACTATTCCTTATTATATAGTTCCACCAGATCTATTCTAGACTGTACCTATATTAACTAACTAGCTTCCGCCGACTCTTCTCTAAGTAGTTGTAATATTATACTTAAAGCGTCTGTAACACCATTTCCCTTCTCTTTATCTTTGTCTTTAAAGATTCCTAACATCTCCAAGTCGTCCACTAGAGGTATAATGTCCGTTTAATTATTCTAGTTAATATCCGTATTTATTATACCTAAAGCTTCTTCTTCTCTTTTCTAGGTTAAGCGTTGCCTTCGTACAGTTTCCTCCATACTGTTACTAGGCGAGGTGATGGCGATCCCCTACTCTTATTATGCTAAAGAGGGGTTGGTTTGTATTGCGCTGGCAAATCCTATATCTTAACAACCCTTCTCTTGCTCTGAGTGTACTAAAGCAAACATTTAATTATCCTGCAATGTTTGCTCTATCTCTAACGCTAAGTATATATATCCTATAACTCTTAACAGCCTTCTAGTTCCCTAAGTAACCTATTATAGGGTCTTATATTTAATCTACTGCTATAAAGCTTAATAGTAAGCTAGCCTCCGCGCTACTTAAGGTTTAACGTGCCTTAAAAGAGTCCACACGCGTCCTTAAAGCTCAACGTTTAGCTTATACTTATCTTTAACGTCTTAAACATGTTTATAAGAAGGTTCATTCTAAGGAATAGAAACTAGTTTAATAGGGTTTATCTAAGCTAAGTAATAAAAGGACTGGCTCTCCTCCTATAAGGGAAACAACTTTAAGTAGCTCAGCAATTGCTTCTCTTAGGTCCCCCTTAGGTAACTTATTCTTTGGCAATCCTTCTTTATTAATATTACCTAACCTATTTTCTTTTAATACTCCTATACCTTTCTTATAGCGTTCTTTAGGTTGCTTAGTGGTTCCTAGGTAGTCTTACTATAGCCTATCCACTTTACTTTATACTATATTTTGTTATCTACGTCCTTATAACTAATAATCTTTAAAACTTGCTATTTGTCTTCCTCTTATCCTCTATATATATCTGCCTTATAGACTGGTGGCTTAACATTCCCGTATACTAGCTCTAGCATTACGATATATTATATAGGGTAGATTTTTATTTTGGCTAGTAGGTTTAACTTATACGTAACTAATAAAATTCTTTACTTAACTTTAAAAGGTCCTAGTCTAACATAGTCCAATTTCTTACTTAGTCGTTAACTCTTAAAATTTTTATATAGTAGCTATACTTTATCCCCCTTCTTAAGATCTAGTCCCTTAGATCTCTTAGCATTATAGTACCTTTTTATTCATTCTTGTACTAGTTTAGCTGTTTCTTTAAGGTCTATATAAAGATTTATTAACGTCTCTATTCTTTGTTTAGCTATGCTACTTATCCTTTTTACTTAACGTGGTGATAACAATATCCTTAGCTTATATCCGTAATTCGCCTTAAATAGTAATATCCCCATTCCTTCTTATAGTATTGCATTATATGCAAACTGTATAACTGGTAATAACAATACCTAATTATTCTATATATAATTAATATAATGCCTTAAATACTGCTCTAGTGTCTAGTTTAGTCTTTCCGTTTATCCGTCTGTCTGCGGATAATATACTATAGATATTACTACGCGAACTTCTTATTCTGCTAAAAACACTTCCTAAAATACTATTATAAATTTTAGATCTCTGTCTAATATAATCTTATCTAATACTCCATGTCTTATAAACACTTCCTTTATATAGATTCTAGCGACATCTTCTACTAATATCTCTTTAGTGCATGCTATAAAGTATCCCCACTTTATTAGCTTATCTACTATTACTAAAATTACGTTATAATCTTGTCCTATAATAGGATTTCTTAACTTTAGTAACTTAATAATAAAGTCCTATAATATAACCTCCTATGGTCTTTCTAGTGTCTTAATAGGTTATAGCCCTCTACATAGCTTATACCTTGTTAGTTTATTCCTTTAGCAATCTAGATATTTCTTTATAACTTATCTTACTAGTTCCCAGATTTCTTAAATAATATACTCATCTTAAAGTCTTAACACTAAGCCTATAGCTCCGTTGTATCCTTATATTATTCCCTTATAGAATTCCTTAACAAATTCTTCTGTAATAGACTTAGGCATATATATTGCTTCTCTATTTTTATATTACTCTAAGTCTAGATTCTCTACCTATACCTTTTAAATCTTCTATGTCCAATCACTCTCTAGTAACTTATAGATTTGACTTTCCTTAGTTGCTATAATCTTTAGATAATTATACCTAATTAATCTATTTTAATCCTTTTATAATAAAGCTCCTAATAGCTTTTTATTACTTTATAGTTTAGCCTTTCTACTTAGAGCGTCTGCTCGTATATTGTCTATACCCTTAGTATACTAAATTTTAAAATAGTATTCTATAAGCATTTCCGCCCATTTAACCTGTCTTTGGTTGAGTTTCTTTATTATTAGGAATCCTATAAGGTTCTTATAATCTGTCTTAACTATAAATGGTTTCTCTATACCTTATAAGAATGCTCTCTATTCCTTAAGTACTGTAACTATACCTAATAACTCCTTATTATAGATATCATAGTTTAACTCTAGTAGTGTCATCTTTTAACTATAGTATGCCACTAGGTGCCATCTATTTTAATATTTCTATATAAAGCACGCCCCTAGTATAAAGTCTAATACATCTATTTCTACAACTGTCTCTAGACCTAGTTAATAGATCTTAAGAACTGGCTCCTAGGTAAATAACTTTTTAATTCTTTTAAATAGTTCTTATTACTCCTTTCCCTATACCCATGGTTCTTCTTTCTTTATTAACCGCGTAAATAGCTTAATGCCCTATAACCATTGCGCTATAAACCTTCTATAGTAATTGCAAAACCCTAAAAACGATTTTAACTGCGTAATATTCTCTAGTTCTTACTAATTTACTATAGCCTCAATCTTCTTTAGATCTATACTAAGTTGGCCTAGTTTAATAATAAATTTAACGAAATTGGTCTTCCTAGTAAAGAACTCGCATTTCTTAATTACTACTAGCATCTGTTCTTCTTATAGTCTCTTTAAGACCCATTTAATATGTTCTCTATATTCTTCCTTACTCTCTAAGTAGATAATAATGTCATTAAGGTATACCATAATAAATTCATCTAGGTGTTCTCCTAATATACTATTAATTCGCTTCTAGAACGTTACTAGTGCGTTTATAAGCCCAAATTGTATAACTAATAGCTTATATAGTCCTTCCTTTAACCTAAAGGCTGCCTTTTATTTGTTGCCTTCCTTAATTCTAATTTAGTAGTACACCTATCTTAAATCTATCTTTATAAAGATCTTTATATTACCTATCCTATCTTAGATTTTGCTAATTAAGGGTAAAGGATACCTATCCTTTTTAGTAATACTGTTTAACTGTCTATAGTCTATACACATCCTAAGTTTTCCGTTTTTCTTTAGGATGAATAGTACTAGATATCCTGTTAATAACTATAATAGTCTAATATATCCCTTTTGTAAGTTCTCCTAGATAAACTCCTTAAGCGCTACTAACTCCGTTTTAGTAAGCTTATAGATTAGAAAGAACTTTAAACTTATTCCCTCTTCTAATTCTATCTTATAGTCCCATACTGCATACTTTAACAGCTTTTCACTTTCTAGTAACCATAACTTTTTACTATACTTATAGTATCTCTTTAGTACATAACTTAAGCCTTACTTAGTCTCTTTATATGTCGCTCTAACTTAGTACTATACCAACTTAGTTTACTGTCGCACTTTACACTATTATATATCCTTAATATTAACCTAACCTATAACCTAATTAATCTTTGGATTATACTCCTATAACTAAGGCATTCCTAGTATCGCCTCATCTAGTCCTAATAGTAGGATATTAAAAGACATTCTAATTAGTCTCCCTTTAATAGTTATCTAAATAGGTCCTATTTTAAGATTAATAATGCCTCCTCTATAGGCTATCTAATCTCCTAAAATTATTATAAGTAGATATAGGTGTTCCTTTTGTCTGTATAGTAACCCCATCCTTTTCACTACTTTTAGTAATATGTGGTTCCTAGTTACTCCACTATCTACTAACACTTTAAACTACTAACCTTGCTATTTAACTCTTAAATTTAGGTACTAACCTTAAATTCCTTTAAGGGTCTAAGGCTCTAACACTAGTTCCCTCTAGTCCTATACACCTCCCCTTTTCCTAACTATTGGCTGCTAGATCCTACCTATACTTAGTCCAACTTAGGCTAATACTTAGTTTATTTCTTTTCCTCTATATACCATAGACAAGTGTTCTCTAGGCACTCCCACCACTATTATCTATCTAGGTATTCTTCCATAAGGAATCTTCCTGGTTAAAATATTAAGTCTTCTTAACCTTATACTTCTACTAGGTGCTAACTATATATATACTTAGTATTCCTAAACCACTTTTCCTCTAGTGCCTAATATATTCTTATTAGGTACTTCCGGTTCTTATCTTTTAGTGCTCTATATATATTACACGTGTTATCCACACAAGCTATCTATAATAGTATATAATACGCTACATATTTTAGGTTAACTCTTAGTTTGTCTTTATCCTTAAGTTTAAATCTATACCTAGTTAACCTAACCACTGGTATCTCTACTATAGGTACTAAGATTGTTACTTACTTCTCTAGTCCCTAGATCCTTCTTCTAGATTCCTTAATATTATAATTAACACTCCTTTAATATAACTTATGCGTTTTTCCGTAATGGGTTGGTCTTAAACAACTTTTTTGTTTAGCTATATATAAAAGTCTTCCTATTTATTATTATATCGTTGCCTATACTACTTTCCATACAACTGGTTTAGTATATATAGTCTATCTATTAGAAAGTACCTTGTTATTACTGCATTATAATATCTTTTAATATATCTTTCTTTAAACCTAGTTAGAATATCTAGATCCTCTTCTTATTTTAGTTTATCTAACCACTTTACCCTAGGTATCCCTACACTCGGCCTATTAGTAACTCTTTATATAGGTACTCTGTTCCTTATATAACCTAGTATAGCTAATCTCTTGTCTAGCTTTTGCTCTTGCTATACAATAATTCTTATCCTAAACTTATCCATAGTTTCTTATTTTCTGCGTCTTATAGCTGGATTTTTATAGTTGTCTTGCTTTTTAATCCTAGTATTAACTGTTTAATCTTTAGGCTAAATACTACGTTTACCTAGGATTACTAACGTTCTTATTTATTCCCCAAACTTGTAGTTCTTGAACTTGCGTCCTATACTCGTTTGTTTGTTACTAAACCTTGTTTGGTAATAGTCTTAGTCTCTACTTCTATTACGTCATTAAGGTTTAAGTGCTCCCAGTTAGCCTCCTTTTTGTCCTTATCGCTGGTAATTAATAAGTACTCTGACTCTATTATCATTACTACTAATCTTTGTCTGTATATTGCTGTGACATTTTAATCTAGCTTATAAAGTTAATCTTACTCTTTATCTAACTCTCTAGTTCCTTTAAGTCCTCTTAACTCTAGCTCTTACGGCCAATAGCTTGCGCTATACTTAGCGTCTTTATAAATTCAGTATACATTATTATAACAATACGCAAAACTGTTAATTAAACACTCTTTTGTTCCTTGTAGTGCACCATTATCACTCTATATATACGTGCCGTCTGCTGGTCTGGTTCCCTTTACTATATAGTTACTCTAACCACCTCTATAGTCTCTGGCGAAATAACCTTGTTTTCCGCAATTTATATAAGCCCTATCTTTAAACCATTTTTTTTGCTATAAAGTCCGCCTAAACGTCTTCTACTGCTAAGATCCTTGGTTTAGCCTCTACTCCTAGGTCCTTTAATTACTTAATCCTTAACCTCTAGGTTTCCATAGTTTCTTTTCCCATCTTTAGGTTTCTTTAGTACTACTTAGGTCTATTAGCTCTGCGCTATTTTATAGTTTTTAACTTAATGTCTGCCATTGCGTACTCTGCGCCTTATATAACTGTGGAACTCTGTCTTACCCTCTTTTAGCTTGTTCCCTTTAGTAGATCTTATTATTAATCTTTATTAACTAATCTATTAACTTTCTTAGAGTATCCGTATCTTCTATTAGGATAATTATGTCCTGGACTTTAGCCTTAAGTCCCTATTTATACTGTGCCATAAGCGCCCTATTATTCCACTCAACCTACATAGCTAGTGTTTAAAACTGTGTTGTATACTTAATTGCTAAAGTACATTATACTAAGTTCTAAAGCTTTTGTTCCGCTGTGGTTATAGCTTCTAGGTTTTTAAATATTTATATTAGTTGCTCTGCGAACCCGTTCTAACTAGCAAATATATACCGTACGTCCTGGTTAGTAGTTGTTATGCCATTAGCCTATATTTCCGTAAGATACAGCTTAAACCACTTAAGTGCCCTCCCCATTAGGAACAATCCTGCATAGGCTACTTAATCTAACAATATTGCTAACTTCGCTTCTTCCTATACTACCTTAAAGTGCATCTACGTAAGAAATCCCTTAAGCTTTAACTTCTCTCCTAAGAATCATTTAATTAAAGGTAGCTTGATTTTTGCTGCTCTAATTCTATTAATACGTTCTTTAAGTATCCTATTATTATCTTATAAGTAATTAACTATTTCCTATAACTAACCTCGCGTAACCACTTAAGAATCCCTATTATCCATACTAGTATCACCTAGCCCTGAGGTTATAGCTGCCGTTAACGCCGTTATAACTGGTGCTGCTCTTAGTGGCATATTATTCAATCTTGTTTAATACCGTAACCTTAGTAGTAAATATATAACGGAACCTTGTAGTAGGAACTACAGTAGGTTCTATTATTAGGCTAGGTATATAGGTAAGAACAAAACAACAACGTAATAATAACTGGTGGAGTAGTTGCCCAACAGATTAACTCTAATTATATTCTAAGATTCACTACAAGGAGAGAACTATCTACGGTAGGGACTAAGGTCCTTTAAATACACAACCGTACTCCTAAGAAATCCTCTCTTATACGTAAGGTACGTATTGTCTATATTAAACATAACGTCCTTCTTATTTAACACAGTTAACGCGTTTAACACTACGTAACCTCGGTTACTATTCCTCGTCACATAGTTCCACCGGATCTATCCTAGACCGTGCCTATATTAACCAACTAGCTTCTGCCAACTCTTCTCCAAGTAGTCATAACATTATACTTAAAGCGTCCGTAACAAGTAGGGCAGAGGTCCTAGTAATACAGCTATAAAGCACCATAATAATGGAGCCGTAGGATATAGTTATAGACTAGGTTATAGACTAAGCAGACATTATAAAGTTAGCGTACCCTAGAATTAGCGAGAATTCTGCGGGATGTACTAGGGGTGTTACGGCACCTTCAACTCAATAGTGCACTAGCTACGAGTTTCCAGATCTAAAGGGGATAGGCGAGATACCTATCCACAGCGTAGCATACTGCACAATAGTAGGAGAATTTACTGGCACTAATAGTTTAAAACGTCTTGTGCCACGCCTAGAGTCCGCAATAGCGGTGGGCAAAACGGAAATAAGCAATCTATATAAAACCTTTCCAGATCTTCTTCTTTAAGCATAATAAAGAGACGCCTTTGTTTCTAGGGAGAGGTAGAAAGATATAGTAGAAATTAACTTGGCCGGAGTTACTAAAAAGCTATAGCAACAAGACTAAAAGGGTTTATTGCGCTTTAAGGGTGCTGCATATATCCTAAAGGACCAAATGGTTTAAGATAAAATTCTAAAGGTCTTCTATAACGACCCTCTTAAGGGTTACTACGGTGCTAACAGAACCCTTAAGGCCGTTTAAAGGAAATACTTTTAGGATAGAATATCTAAAGAAGTTAAGGACTATATATTAAGATATAATACGTACTAAAGGGTATAGATACCTAGGCATCGCCTATATAGCAAGTTATTAGTGCTTCCTATTCTATAGGGACCCATGTTAGAATTAACAATAGATTTTATAATAGGCTTACCCCCTACTAAAACAAGAACTGGAGAGGTTGCTAACGCTATCCTAGTAATTATTAATAGATATATAAAGTTTTTAGGGTACTTTACTATTTTAATAACGATTACAGTAGTAGAACTAGCAGACCTGTTTTTAGAGCAGTGGCTCCTATTTGGCACGCTAAGGGGAATCGTGTCCGATAGAGGTACCATATTTAACAGCGCATTTTGGTCTTCATTCTGTCTCTTATTAAAGATATGGCAAAGGATAAGCACTACCTTCTACCTATAAATAGATAGGCAAACAGAGCGTCTAAATGCGTTATTAGAACACTACCTCCGCTGCTATATTAATTATCAACAGGATGATTAGCCATTATAGTTAGCTCTAGCGTAACATATATATAATATAAGCATCTACAGCAGCACAAAAATGACCCCTTATAAAGCACTGTTTGGGGTAAAATTAAATAACCCCTAGAACGTTGAGGACATCGTTCCTAAAAGAGAGGCACTAGTGGCGTCCAAGAGAATTAAGCAAATGAGAATTCGTAGAGAAGAACTTAAAAAGCACTTACTAGACGCCTAGGCTACACAAAAAAGGTACTATAACAAGGGACATATACCTAAAGAATTTGAAATAGGAGATAAAGTCTTACTATCTATAAAAAATATCCGGATAAAACGTATTAAGAAGAAGCTAGACCATAGGTGGCTCAGACCCTTTAAGGTAGTTAGAAAAACTAAAGGAAATTAAGCCTATAAATTAGAATTGCCGAAATTATATCTAATATATCCTACATTTTATGTTTCCTTATTGGAGTTATACTAGAGAAGAGATAGTGTGGAACCACTTCTACCTAGCAAAATTAATAGGGAACTAGAATGGAATATAGAAGATATTCTTAATTAAAGATGGCGTTAGAAGAAACGCGAATTTTTAATTTATTAGAAAGGATACTCCTAGGCGCATAACAGTTAGGAACCTAAGGAGCACCTTCGGCCAGAATATAATACAGCAATTAAAACTTTCCTAAAGACCATAAATTAGGATTCAGTAATGGTTCCGGATATACTATAGGCGAGATAATAGCGAAGACCCTATAAATCAAAACCATAAGGTCGAGCATAGGCATTAGAAATAGGAACGTTTTGCTATTATAATAGGGATCCTAAAATCCTATAAGAGAAAGCCATAGGGATCTATATAAGAACCACTAGGAATGCTATCCAAAGAAGACGCTATTTAAGAATAAGTAGTAGCACCAAAAGAAGGGGCCCTAGGGACTTAGAAGGATTCCCTAAAGATAAAAGGAGAGTATCCAGTCTGACACTAGAGATATGTAGTAGAGTCAATAATACAAAGAGGACCAAAAAGACATAGAGTAAAGATTTAAAAATTTTAAGAAATTGTAAAGCACCTATAAGAATACCACCCGTTTATTACATACGGAGATTATGGTGGTATGCTGCTTTTACACAGACTATTACCAAAAATAAGAATAGAGGCATCCCTAAAGTATAAAGTTAATTCCTAGTACTAGGGTATCCTAGAGGCACCAGAGAGGCACCCTATAAAGCTATCCTATAAAAAGAAAGAAAGAATAAGATAACAACTTAAATACTAAAAGTAGTAATGGGAGCCTCCTCCTCCATCTTAACGTTATTGTTGGCAGTATTATTAACACTCCCATCCCTAGAAGCATTAGCATTCTTACTAACATTCTTCTTAGAGCGGCAAGAACTAGACAGACTACTACAACTAGGGGACTAGCAGGGAGAACGTTTATCTTCATTACTATCCTTAGTGTTATCCCTAGGCTCTAAATCGGCATCTAGGCTGGGATTAGAAAGTTAACGACTAAAGAGTTAGCACAGTTCCCGAATATATTACTAAAGAGACTTACCTGGCCAGAAAGGCCCGCGTAAGAGTGCGAATGTTATTATTTATGAAAACGAGCTGCTTATATATACGCTCCTGGACACTATATGTCCGAGATCGCTATATCTCCATAGTAGTAGAAACCCTTATTAAATTAAAAAGGCTATAAGTAATAGAAGACACCTTCTATCCCTATCTATTACTGTTCTGATGTAGATAGAAATCCCTAATAGCGCGTTAGAGCCGGTAAGCCTTATATACGTAAATAGCGGGGATCTAATATAGTTAGTAAAGTCTAGAATAGAATGGAATGGGAAATACTAGAACATAGGTCTTTTTCTAGCTGTAATAGTAGGAACACTTAAATCTGTTCTCGCTAGAGCGCGGCATCTTATAGGCGTGGGATAGGTCTAACGTAAGCGCGTAAACGCAACGACGGCAGTACTTCAGAGAAACCACCGCAGGAGTAATAGAAGTGGTCTATAATACCAACGGAGTAGGGACAACGCCGCCGCTAGTCTAGGGACGCGCAGTATAATCACGAGCCATTGCGAGAGAATACTATGGGAAGTTAGTATTATTAAGGAGATAAAATAGGGATCCTGTTACCCATAGACGCGTTATAAGGAGAGAACGGAGCGGTAGAAGAAAGAATAGCTAAAGATGCGAAAGCTAAAAGCTAAAATGTAATAAAAAACGGTCTGCTAAAAGGCGAGACGAATGGTGTTGTTAATAGAAAGACGCGTAAGAGACAATAGCTTATAAACTAAAAGAAATTAATATTAAGACGTCATCATTAAGACCCATTTTAGGTAAATGGGGATGGTGGCTAGTTAATATATCACATAGGACAACCCCCGGATTAGCTTATAACAAATTCTTATAATAAGGAAGGTGAATCCCATCCAATTTTTATTATTATTATTAAAGTTCCATTATGAAGGCACTATAAGAGCTATAGTGGAAGAAGAGTGGAGGAACAGAAAGACAAAGTAAGGTTCCATGCTAGTAAAGAACCGGCAATAAGCCGTATTATGGAGTACCTTTCCACTAAAGAATTTCCCTAGTGGTTTTAGCCGGAACTCTATAAGAGATTATTAAGAGGCGAAGTCTTGGAGGACCAAGACCCTTAAAGGGGAGGCAATTGTAACGGAATCCCCTAGGAGGTACATATCAGATAAGACAATAGGAGGTTTTATTAATATCCTGCCTACGTCCCATATATGTTCTAGAAGAGATATAGTTAGATAGATAGGGGCAAAAGGTTTTACTAGTGTCTTAGAAGGTTTATATAGGAAGCTAGTTCTCCTCTAGAGAAGAACCAGCAATTAGTCTCTAAATGGAAGTGGTTAGAAGCATTTATCCTTTAATACGTGAAACTTATTCTACCTTTGACTTACCTTTAACTCACCTTCTACTTACTTATAACACTGTTGATTAGATAATTATATGTTCCGGTTAGGCTGGCCTCTTACAGTAGCAAAGTAGTTCTTAGTATAGGTATTAATAGCTCCTGCCTTTTAATCGGCTATAGCTAGCATTTAAAACTAGCTATTCCATCTTATACGATTATTAAGTGGAATTATTCTCTCTATAAGATCCTTAAACTCCTTTATACAACTAGCAGAATTACGGATATATATAATAATATTATAAAGCTTGCCAAGTGGTCCTATAACCTAAAATATTGCCTATTTCTCCTCTTTATCTCCTATCTCCATTTTTCCTTCCTATTTGTTATACAACTTAAATTATTCTATTTTAATTTAACTATAAAATAGGAAGGCTTATGCTGCTAAGTTAATAATATAACTAGTACAGCGGATCCGCCAATACGTGAAATCCTATTTAATCTCCTCCTCTTCTAAGAGATAGGCTTCTACTTTACAATAAAGGGTATTATTTAAATTAGTATTATTATAAATAATAGACCTAAGCTTTTGTATAATACCGTAGTCCTTAAGGACTAGGAGAAGAGTAGCAAATTACTCGTCTCCGCTATGATTTGCTACCGTATAAAGGGCAAGAAGGGCCTTTAATTGCTTCTCCTAACCCTAATTAATAAAGTAGACGCAAATCCCTAGAAGAAGGAGCCTATTTAGGGAGGTCTTAATATTAAGCGATAGATAAATACTTAATATTACTAACTAAAGTTTCTTTTATATAATATCTTTATAAGCTTACCAGGATAGTTTAATCTTTTTTATAATTTAAGAGTATGCTATTATAAGAAAGTTAGACGATTCTAGATTAAGAACTTGGCAAAAAGCATAAAATTTAGGCTATTTAATAATATGGCTGTCCCTCTTTTAACGTTATACCTCTTACAGCTTAAGCCGACAGGCTTGGCTTAGTTATAATTCCCCTTATATAACGTCTCGTCCCTCCTCTCTTTAGCCCTCTTATCGTCCTTCTCTAGCCTTAATTGCCCTACTCCTGACCTCCACCGCCCTCCTATAATCTATTACTACCTTACTTCGGTTCTTTATTGCCCTTTCTCCCCCTCCAGGGAGGGGAGGGGCTAGACACTTCTCTTACTCGCGGTGGCACCTATAAGATGGTAATATAGATAATAAGCCGGCAATGACAACGGAAGAAGGTTAAACTCTTGGCTAAATTTTTATAACAATCTTTGGAAAGAACTAGCAGTATATGGTCTTATAGAAGTAGACTATATGGCGGCTACGGAGGTAGACATAAATGGGGTCTAGAAGAGATAGACTTAGTAAGTCTACCTATTACTTTTACTCCTAAATATAGTTTTAACGGTGGCCTATAAACAATTAGATATTATTAATAGATTAAATAAGACCTAATTAGCTTTCTTACGTCTATAGTTATAGGAAATTATATAGCGTTCTTTAGGTAGATCTTAGATTAATACCCTAGCGTGCAGAAGAAGTCCAGCCTTTATTAGTACTAGAGATAGCTTAAGATACTATATAAAAAGTATATACGTAGGCTTCTAGACAAAGACTTAGTGGATAATATAAATAACGTACGTTATAGTTTCAAAACGCTCTTAAAATGGTCTTGCTAATATTAGTGCTGTAGTATATTAACGTTCTAAAGAGAAAGTATAAACTTAATATATCCGTACGAGATAAACTAGTATTATTAGTCGACGACCTTCTTCTAGTGCTATACTATTACTTAGTGTGGTTTTAGATAATGCGAATAGGCGAGCATAAAATATCCTTTATCTAATAGAAAATATATAAAATATCGCAATTAATAAGGATAAAAGTGCCCTATGCGGGGCTTTTCTACCCTAACTAAGTAGAATAGGACAGAACCGTTATACGCAGAGCCGTTGTGCAGAGCTTTTGTTTCTAGAGCTTTGTATAAAGCTTCTATATATAGAGCTGGATATAGAGCTATATATTGTTAGATAATCTGTATTCTCTAAAGGCGTAGGTTATGTGCACGAGTCACGTATATAGAGCACGTGCACTGTAAAGTCTCTTCGTAGCTTAAAGCCCTAGGGCCTTAAGACATTAATTAATTAACCCATTTCATTAATAAGTAGCTCTATATACATTATCTAACAGTTATAAGCCCGGTCCGCCGACTTAAGAAGCTATTTAGCTATTACTTAATTATTTAAAGAAATTCTACGTTATCGTTAGACTCTAATACCTTATTGTTAAAAGACGCAGACTCTGACAGAAATCCTACCTTAATTGTCACAGGACGATTCTTTTACGAGATTCTACAAGATTCCACGAGATTCCACCTTAATTGTTATAGGACCATCCTAATAATAAGGACGATCCTAACAACAAAACACCATCTTAATTCCTCCTTTGCCTATTAGTTAAATAACTCCACCAACAAGTTTATTAACTACGATTATCCTTAATAAGCCAGAAGACTGGGAGTAATAGCTATAGCAACTTCGAGCCCTTGCGGATCAGCAAATCTAGGCCTATATTAACCTAGACAATACAGCACCTTAATAAGGCCTACTATAAGAACTAGCCTATCTAAAAGTTATAGATTTTAATAAGAATGCAACCTTATATATACAGCTCTTGATAAATTAATAGAGAGCGTATAAAAATAGCAGATAATACGATAACTAGGACATAAAGTATTTTCTAAAATAAGAAGAGCACCTTTAATAGATACGCACCTAGATTACGTCTATAGTATTAATTTAGAAGAAGCTACTGCTTGACCCTTCTATAACCGTTAAGGAATAGCTATCTTGGTTAAAGGAGAACATAGAACCTACCTTATTGTTTATTAGGAAGAAGGTACAATATTAGTATATAGAAGCCCTTAAGGGGTTTAAACAATTATTAAAATTAAACTAATAGCTAGATTAATGGGAACATATAATATTACTAGGAGAGAAGTATAAGATCCCTTAAATGTCTAATGGAATTTGGCTTTAAGATTTAGCAGAAGTTATTTAACCTTTTAGCGACGCCTACTATATAAAGTATACTACTAAGTCAAATAACCAGTTAGGATCTTCTAAATACTATAGAGTAGCAAAGGAGCTGTAAGAAGGACTTAGAACACCCTTAAAGAAAGCTAATGCTTCTATAAGAGGGAGTATCTTTAATGCAGACTTTGTAGAGTAAGCTATTAAGAATTACTCTAATACTACTAAAGGTTTACAAAGAGGATAAGCCTTAGCATATAATAGACGCTTAAAGAGAGCTAGAACACTAGTAAATAAGGAGACGTTCTATAAGAAGCTAACACCTAAGTGCTTAGCGTGTAGAATACAAGGACATTCCATTTAGGACTATTAGTGTTTATTTAAAGACAAGAGACCTATAGGAGTTACAATTGGAGATACACGCACTAAAAGGGCACTAAAGAAGGTAGAAAAGAATAAGGATCTCGCTAACTAAGTTATAAAGATTAGATTTAAAGAACAAGAAGATAAGGCTTAATAATAATAGGATAAGAAGAGTTACGAGACAGTTAAGATTAAGGGAGAAGCTAATGCGATATTTCTAGAATTATATTACATTGGTTAACTCCATCTGCTAAAGCTATTAACTATTCTTAACTCAGGAACTACTCTCTATGTCTTTAATAACCTCTTTCATTTCTATGACTTTAGGAAAGCTCTAAGATACGAATATATTATTGCCGGCAGCTTAGAAGTGCCTATACTAGGTTATAGCGATGTTAATATCTAAGTTATAAAACCAGACAAGAGCAAGGGAATCCTATATTTTAAGGACATTGCCTTTTATACAGACTTTAATATAAATCTAGTGTTATTCTATCTACTTTAAAAATAAGGGTATTACTAGGATAATAAAGGAGATAATAATCTTCTGTCAGTCGTTGTCTGTGACTAACTGGTCATGGGTAGTCACGTGCACTGGTCACGTAAGCTAAGCGAGTATAAAATCCACCAAAATCCACCTGTAGAATAGTAGCATTAATAACAACAATCTTATCAATGCATCTTGATATACGTATTTAATTCCCTTATACCTCCGCTGCACCTTATTAAGTACCAGCCTCAACAGGTTATAAGCCCGGCTACGCCTATAGAGGGTTTCAATACAGCGTTCTCAAATAACGCGTGGAGAGAGCTGTGACGCGTAATCGTAGCGGTTGTTAAATGATTAGAAGTATGGGCCGCCTCGTGCACGGTCCCACCTCGTGCACGGTACCAATAGTACCCCACCAAAACACTTACAACTTAAGAACTACTATAGCTATTTATATAAAATTTTAAATATAGCTTATCAAATAGTAGAGAAAGCTTTTTATAAAATAAAAAATTTAAAATTAAAGCCATTTTATATATAATTTTAAAATACTAATAGCTTAATAACCATAATAGCTATTTATATAAAATTTTAAATATAGCTTACTAATTAATAGATTAAACTTTTAATTAAATTAATTTTAAAATATTTTAAATATAATAAGATATAATAAGCTATTTTAATATAATTAGGGTAGGGTACTATAAAATATTATATAAAATAGTTATTTTAAATAATATTATTTTATAAAGAGTTTAACTTATTAATTAATAAGCTATATTTAAAATTTTATATAAATAGCTATTATAGTTATTAAGCTATAAGTATTTTAAAATTATATTTTAATATAAAATATAAAATAAAACTATATATAAAATAGCTTTAATATTTAAAAATTTTATTTTATAAAACGCTTAATCTACTATTTAATAAGCTATATTTAAATTTTCATATAAGTGGCTATAGTAGTTCTTAAGTTATAAGTATTTTGGTGGTGTACTATTGGTACCGTGCACGAGGTGGGACCGTGCACGAGGTGGCCCATGCTTCTAAAGGACGCGCGTTATCCGTGGAATTAATTACTATCTTACCAACCTATTCAGCTCGCTAAGTTAAATCAGTTGTTTAACAAAGACAAGAGCTAAGAAGTAGGCAGAAAAAAGATAGAAAAGGAAGAGCTTATAATCGGATAATAATTAATATAACGCGTACCAGGAGCTCAATCAACCAACGCGTCTAGTAGCAATATATGACTACCAATGCTTTAAGAAGGAGTAGATAACGTTCAAAATTAACTAGAACAATCTTAATTACGATACCGCAACATAAATATAGCAAGTCCCTAATTAACTCAATATCTAATTACTGCACTTAAGATAAGCGAAAGTAGTAGCAGTAAGAACCTACTGCCTAATAGCATAAAACTAAAGGAAGAGGAGAACTATGTTGCATAGAAGGAAGCAATAGAGGATATTACCGTTGCGAACGGATTAAGGCGTTATATTTACACAAAGGAAAAAGCACCTAAGTACGTGGATAAGTTTAATAAAAAAGCTAATAAGATAAAGCTGGTAGTGTAGCTAATATAGGAAGCTAGAGAGTTAAGCATAAAGATTATTATTAAGCTTAATGTTAAGAGTACCCCTATACAGATGCTAGCAGGATATAAGTCAGCATGTAAGATATAGGTAACTTTACAGACTCAGTATAAGGGAACCGGAGCAGTTCTTAGCTATAACGCTATTAAATCATACACAAAGATTAAGTATAACAACTACCCCAATCTTAAGCACTTTATTATCGCATTTAAAAAGGCTATTAAAAAGCTGGTAAACCTTAACATTTCCCTACCTAAATCTTAGCATCTAATTCTCTTTATTATAGCCCTATCTAACACATAGCCTATCTAGGCAGAACGACAGCAATTAAATTCTTAAAAAGAATTAACCTAACTATCACTCTCCGCGTTAATTAAAAATATTATAGATAAGGCATAAAACAAGAATAAGAAGGCTAAGGGAGGTATACTATATAGGGGGAAGCCTAATAAGAAAGGCAAATAAAAGGCAAAGAAGGATAAGGAGAAAAGTAAGGGAAAGTACTATAAGAACTACAAGAAGGTAAACGCCCGTTATAAACCTAAAAACTGCTCTGTTATAAATAAGAAGCTATATTATAAATAAGAAGAAAAAACAGGCAAGAAGTTCATTCTATATTAGGAACCTAGTAAGAAGAAGTTAGGTAGCAAGAGCAGAAAGGAAAAACCTAGTAGTAACTCCTTAGACAATAACAATGCTTGCAGTAACTTAGACAATGGCAATACTTATATATTCACAAAGAAAGAGTCAGGGTACCTCTACGTATACCTAAATAGGAAGAATTAATTACCAATTAAGCAGAAAGGAATACTGTTTAATACTAAAGCTAAAACTTATATTGCTAAATCAATTAATAACTTTAATACTGGTATATATGTACCAGCATCTCTACCATTAATTAACACAGTAAGTGGAGAAGCTACGCCGCTTAGCTTTAGTAAGAGAACAATTATCTATACTATAGATATAGGAGAGACGCATACGCTAAATCTTAGCAAGGTGCAGTATCTACTAAACTGTAGCATTAATATCTTTAGAGCTAGAAAGCTCCTAAGTAGGGGTAATATTTAAATTAAAGATAGAAATCTCATAGTTAATAAAGAAGGCCTTAGCATATTCTGATTTAATAAAGATATAATAATTATTAAAGCACCCTATATATACGCATTCCCTACAGTTACACAAAAGAAGCTATTAGAGACATCGATTCAACTCTAGCATTATTACTTTAGCTATCTTAGCCTTAAGAATATATAGAAGACCTCTAGATTAGTTAAAGGTATAATACTTAAGAAGGAAGAGCTAAGCGCCATATGATAGAAGGACAAAGACTTAAGGCTCTATAACCTATATAAGAAGGGAAAAGCCATAAGGTATATATAAAGACACGCTAAAACGCAAAATCTGTAAGTGTTTAATAAAGTATATATTAACGTGGTAATAGTTACCCCTTAAGGCATTGGAAAGAAGAAGTATGCTATAGTATTTACTAAAAAGGCAACTTTAGTTCAGTAGGCTTACTTCCATAAGTTAAAGAATGGCGTATATAACGCTCTAGTTAAATACCAGAAGATAGTAAAGACTTAATTTAAAAGAGTTATTAAAAAGTGGTATATAGACGGGGGTAAAGAATACAGCCTAAAGAAGCTAGCTAAGCTTGCAGATAATCTAGGGCAGGTAGTAGAGCTTACTACACCATACAACCCAGAGCAAGACGGCACTTCTAAACAAACAATTAATATTCTCTACAAGCGTACACAAACCGCGATAATTAATATAGACATTCTACAGTTCCTTTAGCCATTAATATTTAAGTTAATAGTACTAATTACCGATTAAACAGCTACCTTTTTGTTAAAGGGCAAGACCCTATACAAAGCTTTTATAGACAAGTTTTACCTAAATTAAGACAACAGACTATCTGTAGCTTATTTACAGGTACTTAGCTACAAGGCATGTTTAAATACCAAAGAAGCGCTAAATTATTAGCCAGAAGGTTGCCGCATGGGCTAAGATAGGAATCCTTATAGGCTACAAAGGAAGCCATATCTTTAAGGTATATGTACTTTTAAAAAAAGGACCCACTAAAAACAAAATCATATAATCCTTAAATATTAGATTTAATAAAGGAGGCTTAATTACAAAGCCCCTATCAGAAAACAACACTAATATTCCAGTACCTACTAGAAATAGGGGTAAGAGTACTAAGAACTAGGATTAATAAAACAGTGACCTAATTTATTAGAGAGTTCCTAACATGCCTAGAAACATTAAGCACTAACCCCAATTAGCATTTAAAAAGGCTATTACGCCAAAGCTTTAAATTAATAAGAATCTGGAGTAATTAGATATTAACTCTAATATTAAACCCAAATTAGAATATAATACTAAATTAATGCCAGAGACTACTTAGGAGAGAATTAAAACTAAAACGGCACCTAAGTTAAGGGGTTAACCTAAAGGTTTAAAGAATAAGGTCTATATCCCAAACCTAGAGCTTAATAGAGAGATTTAATAAGCCGCTTAATAATTAAAGCCAAAATTAAGCTTTAACTCTAAATTAAATATAGCATTCTACACTGCATATACAGCTAGCCTAGTATTATTAATCCACAATAATCCCAAGACAATTAAGGAGGCAAAGACTAGACCTAATTAGCTAGAATAGAAGAAGGCAATTAAGAAGAAGTATTAAGGCCTAATTTACAAGGGAACCTAAAAGCTTTTAAGACGATTAAAGCTCCTAAAGGACACTAAAGTACTGCCAGGAAAGCTTATCCTAAAGACTAAAAGGGATAGAGACAGCAATATCCTAAAGCAAAAGGCAAGATGGGTTATTAAAGGGTTTAGACAGCAGTATAGAAAGGACTTCAACTAAACATTCGCGGGAGTATATAAGAATGTCATATGGAAGCTAGCAGTTGCCCTTACAGCTCTATTTAGCCTAGAGATTAAGCAGATAAATATAGTTAGAGCTTTCCTAAACTTAACCGCTGACACGGATATCTATATAGAAGTACCACCTAAATGGGCATACAAGCTCCTAAAAGCGCTATATAGTCTAAAATAGGCACCTTAACCATAGCAGAAGGAATTAGCCTCTGCGCTTTAGCAATTAGAATTTAAAGCGTACACCAGCAACTAATGTGTATACATTAATAAGTTAACAGGAATTCTAATCGTCACATATATTAATAATATATTAATTATTAGCAAAGATAAGGCCAAGATTAAGACCCTAAAGACAAGTTTAATAAGAAGATTTAAGATAGAGGACTTAGGCCCTACAGAATACTTTATAGGGGTAAGAATAACTCAAAATAAAAAGGAAGGGACAATTACCCTATACTAGGATACATATATTAGCAAGATCCTTAAACAATATAGCATAGAGAATTGTTATCTAGTTAATACGCCAATAGCAGCTAGAGCTACTAAATTTATAGTACCCTTTAACGGACAGGCAATAGTCAAAGATACTAAGCTTTACAGATCAAAGATCGGCTCCCTAATATATCTAGCAATCTAAACCAGACCGGATATCGCATACAGAGTCTCTATACTATCACAATTCCTATCAAACCCCTCTCCGCAGTATATAAAAGCTGTAAATTAGATACTTTAATACCTACAAGGTACGAAGCTCCTAGGAATTAAATACTAGGGGTGCGTAGATAATCTAAAGACACTCCTTTACGGATATTGTAATATAGATTTCACAGGTAACAAGTTAATACGGAAGTCCGTCTTAGGGAATATATACTTCTTTGCCGGTAGAGTTGTATTATACTTATTAAAGAGATAATAGACAGTAGCACAGTCTACTACTAAGGCAGAGTATTATACTCTAGCCAAAGCTGTATCCAAAGCACTTTGGCTAAAGCAGATTATGGGCCAGATAATGTACTTAGGTGCGGATATCAAGTTAGTACGTCTATATAGCGACAACCAAGGCTCCTTAAGCTTGGCTAAGAACCCCAAGTTTTATTAACGGACGAAGCATATTAATATTAAACACCACTTTATTTAAGAGCATGTTATAAAGGGAACGGTCGATCTATGGTACACTATAAGTTTAGAGATGGCAGCTAATGGTCTAACTAAGCCTCTTTTGGCCGCAAGTTATGCAAAGTTTATAAAGTAGCTAAGGATGAAGGTTATTAAGATTAATTAAACCTATCTAGAGTATTAAGTCAGTCAAATACAAAGGGGTGTGTTAGTTGTTGTCTATAACTAACTAGTTATGGGTAGTTACGTGCACTAGTTACGTAAGCTAAGCGAGTATAAAATCCACCAAAATCCACCTGTAGAATAGTAGCATTAATAACAACAATCTCATCAATGCATCTTGATATACGTATTTGATTCCCTTACACCTCTACTACACCTTGTTAAGTACCAGCCTTGATATCTTCTAGTTTAGAAGGATAATACAATTCTATACTAAATAGAAGAACGTTATAGATAATAGACTATTAAATACGTCCGACTAGAAAGTCTATTAGCGTTTAATATAAGCCGACTACTATAACGCCAATAGAAGCGCAGAGCATTGTTAAGAGACATTTGTCTAGATGCAAAAGGTAATATATAACTATAGTATCTCCGTCTAGGTCATCTAGGACCTATAAGCCTTTATTATTTAGGTATTAACGCCCTAGGAGTTAAGCTTTAAGGCCCTAAGACAATGGAATGTTAATACTACAGTCTTGCTAAAATTAAGCGTTAGGTCTTATAAAGGTTCTTAAAATAGAAAATTAATAAACCCTGTCTCAACCTCTATATTAACTGGACTAACCTTAAGAAAGCGTATGCCAGATTTATACAAGTTATGCTTATCTACAACACCTTCTTAGAAAGATCCTTCCTATACTTTATAATAATACACAGCAAGGAAAAGGAGATACTATAAGTGCTTAAAGATTTCATCCAGTAGATTTATCTAAGGTATAACCTTAAAGTTAATACCATTAGATTAGATAACAAGCTAGGAAGAAGAAAAACCCTTAAGTGGCTACGGACCTAAGGGATTATATTTGAGCCTTTGGCGCTATATACCTAAGCTTAAAACGGTACCGCCAAACGCTTAGGAGGTGTAATTATTAAAAGAGCACGAGTAATAAGAATTGCTGCTAATTTACTATATAATCTATGGAACGAGATAGTTAACTATATAGTCTACCTTTAAGATTAAACGCCATGGGAAAATAATAGATGGAAATTGCTATATAAGAGGTTCTATACCTTCCTAGCTAATAGGAGATTAAGAAAACTGTAACTAGCGTACTTAAAAGCCTACGGCTGTAGGGCGTATATAATAACGTTGGATGCCTAGCTAAAGAAGAAAAGGCTAAGCAAGCTAGATCCACGAGCCTATATCGGCTATTTTGTTAGCTATAACTCTACTAATATCTACAGGATCTGGATCCCATATAAAGGTATTGTTATCTTTACTAGGGACGTTATCTTTAATAAAAAGACGTTTTTTAACGGTAAGCGAATGGACATCTTAAAGGACCTATACGCTAAATTAGACACGCTAATTAAGAAGATTTAATTTCCTAATACCCTAACTAAGAATAAAGTTCTTCTAGAAGATAATAAAGAAGTATTTAAACCGTTAATCTAAGAGGAAGACGACGTTAATAATAAGCTAATTTAAACCTTTAATGAGTTAGCAGATCTTAAGCTTATAAGAGCTCTTAAAGATGCGTATTATACATTACCTCCAACGGAAAAAGATAAAGAATCTCTATGTGCCTTTTACGTTAAGTATTCTATAAAGTTAAATGTATAAGATACTAATTAGGACATTATTTAATGAATAGGAGACGGGCTTTATACTTAGGGGATGTTTAACAACTTAGTTAAAGACTTTGTTACTAAAAGAATCACTTTAGCCTATTACGGCGCCTTCTTAGTAGGAAGGAAGTTTAACCTTAATAGTCAACTTAATAATAGTAAGCTGATATTAGGCAGAATATATAATATTAGATTATATAGGAAGAACTTACCTCCTCTACCTTAGTTAATTAAGGACCTTAATATATATCCTCTTTAAGATTAGTTCTAAGAGGCTTAATAAGCCCACCTCTAATCCTATTATTAAATAAGGTTATTTTAAGAAATAGACAAGAAGTACGCAAAGGGATAGCAGATCCTTAGCTTAATGTAGGTGTTTATCTATAAGACGGACAAGTACGGATTTCTTTAGAAATATAAGGCACGCTTAGTAGTATACGGAAATTGATAGGCCCCAGGAGACCTACCTATAAGAGCTACTATATTAGTAAGTACGACCTTCCGGACCCTAATAGCGATTACTATAAATTTAACCTAGAGATGATATAGATAGATATAGTTAACGCGTTTATCTATTACGATCTTAACAAAGTTGTCTATATAAAGCTACCGCTAGGGTTTAATAAAGGAAAGATAGACAAAGTACTGCGCTTAAGAAAAGCCCTTTACAGACTATAATAATCACCACTGTTATAGCAAAAGAATCTTACGAGCTTGTTAAACGAATTAAGTTTTAAAGAGGTACCCTAAGAGCTGTATGTTATACTAAAAGGTGGAATAGTCGTCTTCTTCTATATTAACGATATTATCTTCTGCTACTAAAAGATACATAAGAAGAAAGCTTAAGAAGCAATTAAGAAGCTAAGTAAGGAATACTAAATAAGTACCCTTAGCAAGCTAAAATGGTTCCTAGGAATTTATATGCTATATAATTGTAGCCAGAGGCTCCTATGGCTATCCCAGGAAGCCTATATTAAGAAGATAGCTAACTAGTATAAAATAGATCTTAAAGGGCGTTTTCTAGATACTCCTATTGTGACGGCTTGAACAAATGCCGCACGGCTCGAACAAATGCCTCTGAACCAAAGCTTGGACAAATGCAACGTGTACTTAAACAAATGCTGTATTACGAAGATATCAAGGTAAGGAGCAGGAGAAGGTGGTGAGGCCACGTCTATATACACAAGCTAAGCCCTAAGCGAACCCTTGGCTAGGTGACGCGCCCTAGCGCCGTCACACCTATAGCAGAATTAGAACTCCTTCCTACTAATTACTAATTAATCCGTTTAACGCGTCCGTCCCCTAATATAGACCTATTAGTCCGTTCTATATTCCTACTAGCTTCTATAATACTATATTAGAGAAAAATAGGTTTAGTACTTTATATAGCCACTATAACGCGTCCGGATATTGCTTTTATAGTATTACGGCTAGTAAGGTTTAATTAGAACTTAAGCTAAGAGCACTATTAAGCGGTAGATAGAGTAATCTAGTACCTATATAGCACGAGGAGCAGAGCAATCTGCTATAGAGGAGATAAGGAAGGAATAAATGGTAGAGGGTAAGATAAAGGAATACGTAATAAAGGACGAGATAACGGAGACGGTAGAAGTAAAGCGTAATTATTTATCTATGCTAGCGATGCATTATTCGCGGACAACTCCGTTAATAAAAAGAGCTTATAAGGATATATTATAAAGCTATTTAGGGAACTAATCGCCTGGAGAGCAAATAAGTAGGGTATAGTTACGACGTTAAGTATAGAAGCTAAGTTGTTAGCCCTATTATAGATAGTAAAGGAAGCCATCTTTATTAGTAGGCTGTTTAAAGTAATAACGTTAAGGCTAGGCAAGCCCTTAGTTATTAAATGTAATAACACTTAGACACTTTAACTAATTATAGAAAATATAGCAAAGCTAATTATAAAGCTCCAATACATTAACATCTATTAATACTAGCTATGTTAGGAATACGCAAGGAGATAAGTACTATTTTAATGGATAATAATAAAGAAGATAATTGCCGATGGACTTACAAAGGCCCTGCCTAAGCAGAGGTTTTAAAGCTTTGTTAATATAATTAGAATAGTGGATATTAAGGAGAAGCAACTGGAGGACCAAAGGGAGAAGATTAGAGCGAGACGGAAGGATTCAGATAAGATTATAGTTTAATTAACTCATTAACGGACATGAGAAGGTGGTTAGCTTTAACCTTAAAGAGCTTAAAGCTAAGGAGGTGTGTTAGATAATCTATATTCTCTAAAGGCGTAGGTTACGTGCACGGAGTACGTGCACTGTAAAGTCTCTTTGTAGCTTAAAGCCCTAGGGCCTTAAGACATCAATTAATCAACCCATTTTATTAATGAGTAGCTCTATATAAACTATCTAACATATATAGAGCCACCTACTAAAATTTAGAAAAAAAGGATAATATAACTTTATTTACTAGGTTTAAATTAGTTATTTTTATATAAATAATAATAAAGAAAGTAACTGAAAATTTATTTGGGGTATGTCAAGACTTATCGCGATACTGCAGTTTTCTTATCTTCTGCAAATTCGCTTAATAAGAGCCGCACACATTAAAATATTTTCTTTATATACAAAATTATATACAAATCGAATATTCCTATATGCTCACTACTTTTTTTAACTACAATGCCCTTTAGAATTCCTCTATATCGCGTCTTTTAGATCCCCGTCGCCCTATACTACGGTTAAAAGGTTATATAGATTGCTGCAGCTACTTAAGTATATTACTTAACTGTGTATTGCATAAGAACCTCCCTAGATGTATAGGGTACTCTATACTCCCCCTATATTGCTTAGCAAGGAAGGCCTTAAGCTTTAGCACTAATGCACGAGCAGGTTTGCAATAATTGACGTTATAGTGTTATGGCTACTTTCTTATAGATACTATAGGCTCTACTTATATTTTTTTTTACGAATTACCCAACTGCCTTAACGAAATGGCATAGTTCTTATATAATGAGTTTAACTTAATTATAGGGCTCTTAACTATATAGAAAACTCTTACGCGCCTACGGTAGAGTTAAAAAGTTATATAGAAGAAGGCGGCTAAGCGGGTAGAGAATCTTTGTGCCTTAGAAGGGGCGTTGAATTATATAGGATATTAATTAATTAATCTTTATTAATTAATTAGGAGCCAATAAGAGGACTAGCTATAGGAAGTTTAGGTAGAGTCCTATTACTATACCAGCAATAGAAGTCTCCTTAATTTAACGCTCTAAGAGGTGGAGTATACTACCTGCCTATACCTACGAGGGCTTCCTTCTAAGAACTTTAATTTATTAAGGCTCTATTACTTCTAAAATATTTAACGCATAGATTAAAGCTATAGTTCTTCCGCAGTATAGACCTGGTTATACTATTCTAGTTATAGATAATATATTAATATATAAGAGCCGGATAGGAAAGTTAATTTAAGTAAATATCTATATAGATTTTGACAGAAAATAGAAGCTTTAAGCTCTCTATAAGAACGCAGGTGTCTATATAGAATATCTTTCTCTATACTCTCTGGAGTTTAACCTAATTAAGTACGTTTTCTATAACTTAAAGATGTAGATCCGACGTTATATTAATAAGCTTAGTATATATAGAGACTTTAGAAGCCTTTTAAGGCCTAGTATAGAGAGCATTAGGAGCCGTATAGTTGCGTAATTGCACTTCCGATATGTAGGTTATCTAGTAGTTAACTAGTTAGTTCTTATTATTTATAATCCAGTATAAAACAGTACAGAAAACTATAATATATACTACTTAATTGACTTCCTATAGACCTTTAAAGCTTTATTAGTATACCTAATTTTAACCCTATTTTTCCTTATATTATATTACTTAGCTCCTTTATATTTTATAAGGCCTCTAGATTAAAGTTATATTTATTTAAGATATCTACAATATAATCTAGCTTAGTAGTTAACTCTACTATGCTCTAATAGGTGTAACGGTGCTAGGGCACCGTCCCCTGCAGCTGGCTTGGCGCAATATCCGGAGTCCGCCCGTAGCGTGCTTATATACCCCTAGAGCCCCCTTTTACCCTCTTTCCTTCTCCTTAGCTTAGTATTCTTGTATGGTAGCAATCTACAAGCTTCGGTTTAGAAGCATTTGTACGAGCCCGTTACAATAGGGGTACTTTCAAAGCCAGTTAAAGTAGTTATTTAATTCCTTGACGGAGTTGGGCCTAGGTATAATTAAACTTATAGAAGGCTCTAAAGGAGGCGCTAGAGGAGGCGCTAGTGCTATTATATAAGCCGATTAAGGTATTATAGGCTGCTAATATAGGTAGGAAGCGTATTAAACGTATAGATATAGTTAATACTAAGTAGAATATATTTAGTAGGGGGCATATAAGAAAGTTAGGTTAATTAGTAAGCTTTATTTTATCCTTACGCGATTACGTTATGCCATCCTTTTAGCTTAACTGTATAGCAATTTAAATTAACGGCTCGTCTATAGTAGCCTTACCCTTTATAATATTATTCCCCTAGGTAGTTATAGTCAATATATTAATAGGGTGGTAATTTGCTAGGTTCTCTAGGTTACCACTATTAACCTAGTAGCTACGCCCACTATTTATATAGGTTGCATTTTAGTAAGGCCACCGCATTATAATTAAGGGCCCCCTATACTAAGCAAGAACCTTAGTTAAAAGCGTACCTAGTATATTTAAGCGTTATAAAGCAGTTGCAGTACTACTTAAGGCTTTACCTCTCTTATTTAAATTAGTAATTACCTATATAAGGCTTCCTATTTAATTGCTAAGAGCTTATATAGAGGAATTAGATATACCAGCTTGTAAATCTAATAAATTTAACACCTAGGGGAGCTCTAAAAGAGTCGCAGTAACCTTAACTTTTAGACCCTTCTTCTTCTTACCATGCTAAGCATCTAAAAGTTAATATGTGGCGTTAATATCTTTAATACCATGTACATCTATAAGGATCTCCTCGCGTTTAGTAGCTTAATCGTAACTAGTAACTACTTATATCGTTACAGTAGATTTAAATTGCCCTAGATATTTCTTACAAACTTTATTTGCCTAATTAGTTAAGTTATAGTAGCGGAAGAAATTGTAAGGCTATTGCCTAGGTATACGGTAGGGAGTAGGCAAGCCGAGTATAAGTCACAAGGAGAGTCGATGGAAGAGGACGATATGGTAAAGAGTAGGTATGGCAATACCTCGTACGGAGACGAACCAATAAGGAGGGAAGGGCTGTAAGCCCAAGGGAGCTTATAAGGAGGTGCCAAGGGCTAGCCGAAGGCTAGCCTTGGCAGCCGCCGAAAGATCCCTTACACATAGGCACTTCTTACCTACTTAGAAGATTGCCCTACTGCCTACCTTAATAAAATGGCCTGGTTTTTATAGGACGATTACAATATTATAGTGTTAATATTATTAATATGGCGGGTTCTTAACGTAATAAGTAGAGCAGGAAGGTTATATAGTAAAGAGCGCAGGAGCGCTTAGAAGATCTTCGTACTACATAGAAGGGACGCCAATATACATAGGACGTTAATCGCCTTATATTTATTAACAAGTTGGGCGCTAACAAGAGAACAGGTTATAGGAAGTTTGGTTAAAGTCCTATAAACCTTCCTACGATTAATACAGTATCAATTAAGCATTTAGAGCGTTAAAGCGTTCTTCCTGCGTATATAATTAACGGCTTCCTTCTTAGAACTCTTATATAGCAAGGCTCAATTACTTCCAAAATATTTAATACTTAGATTAGGTCTTCTATTCTATCGCATTATATACCCAGCTATATAGTCTTAGTATTAGATAACGCCTTAATATATAAGAGTCAGGTAAGAAAGTAATTGCATATATATTATAACTATATAATCTAACTAAAAAATATAGGAGTTTATAGAGCTCTGCTCCGCCACCTAAATATCCATTAAATATCTTCCTCCTTACTGCCCCAAGTTTAACCCAATTAAGCTTTCCTTTTATAATCTTAAGGCGTGGATTTAATTAAATATTTACTTAATTAAGGATTATAAGAGCTTTGGTATATTCCTGTAATTTGGAATACAGTATATAGGAATCTATCGCTTGGCTTAAGGACACTTTTAACAGGCTGGCTACCTAGTAGAAAACTAGTTAGGAATGCGATCTTTTAAATTTAGGTAGCGTCCTTATAGAAATCAATAACTTACTATCCCTTTTGGTTTGCTTAAAAGGTTTTAAGCTTACGCCTTAATTAAAGAAGGAGTCCTGCTGTAAGGCCTGACTTATCTACCTATGCCTGCTCAGATATTCCTACGTAAAGCGCCTCTAAGTTATAGAAGTTATTAATAAGTGTATTAAGAATAGTCTTAAGCTCTATTATAAGCTTTAAAGTTACCCGATTAGGTCGTCTTCTTACCTAGTTAAAGAATTTGTAAAGTCTCTCCTCAAAATCTGAGTTGCTATTAATTGGGCTAGTTAGCGGCGCTACTAGTATTACCTATATAGTAGCTACTGGCGTTAAAGTCACCAGAAGCTGTTAAGCTGCTTATATAGGTGCCTAAAATAGATTTGGTTGTGCTCTAACGGTTATATAGTAGGTAGGTGGTGGCCCCTAAGGGGGGTAGTTAAATTAACTGTAAAAAGGATAGTAGCCAAAATCGTCGGCTCCAGGTTAAAAATAGCCTCCCGGCCCGTACGCCTGCCACCCTCTACTACCCCCACTACTGCTACCTTCTACAGCTCCAGTCTTGGCTAAAAGGCGCATGGTAATTACAGCAGGAGGTTCCTCCTTAGTAGTCTTACCTTCCTTAATTTGCTTACCCTAAGCCTTTATTGCGAAGTAATTAACTAGGTGGTAAAAATAAGGCAGCTCTGCGTTCCCATTTACCTAATAGGTGCCTCCATTATTTAAATAGATCTTTAATTAGCAGGGCCACTAGAAGGCTACTAAGGGGACTAGATTTCCTAAGAGAACTTCTACTAGGATATTCTTAGGTAAAGCAAGTCGTTAGGCTACGGTAGCACTTGTATTACTCTTCTTCTTAGGTATACCGGATATAGCTCTAGCCTTAAGAATATTTAATAGAAGTGTACCTATTAGTAAGACTTTCTGGAGTAACTTAATACCAAGGGAGTAGGGAGAGGCGTATACTAAAGTAGTTTCCGGTATAGGCTTCTTAGTTAGAGTAACTACTACCTCTACGCATAGTCTCTTCCTGTCATCTGTATGCCATATTCTTATAATCTTATTAAGATTGTAGACGTGTTTAATAGTATAGATATCTTGCGGTACTATATTACGAGCTACTATACAATTATAAAAAGCTGTCGCCCTAATAGAGTATTTATCCTTAAAGGATCTGTCTACCTAATTGGCTTTGACCTTATCAATCCAGGGGTTAACCTTCCTATGTAACGGAACCTTGTAGCAGGAACTACGGTGGGTCCTATTATTGGGCTAGGTATGTAGGTAAGAACAAATCAACAACATAATAATAACTAGTGGAGTAGTTGCCTAATAGATTAACTCCAATTGTATTCTAAGATTTACTACAAAGAGAGAACTATCTGGGTAGGGACTGTGGTCCTTTAAATACACAACCATACTCCTAAGAAATCCCTTCGCTCCGTAAGATACGTGCGCTCTGTACGCTCCATACAGACCGTATAGATTACACAGATTATATAGATTATATTACATAACCTCAGCTACTATTCCTCGTTATATAGTTCCACCGGATCTATCCTAGACTATATCTATATTAACCAACTAGCTTCCTCCAACTCTTCTTTAAGTAGTCGTAATATTGTACTTAAGCTGTCCGTAACACCATCTCCCTCCTCTTTATCTTTGTCCTTAAAGATTCCTAACATCTCCAAATTGTCTACTAAAGGTGTGATGTCCGTTTAATTAATTTGGTTAATATCCTTACTTATTATACCTAAAGCCTCTTCTTCTTCTTCAACCCTTTATCGTGCGCGTACGGTTTCCTCTATACTATCGCTAGGTAAGATAATGCCGTCTCCGTATTCTTATTGTGCGAAAGAGGGGTTAGTCTATGTTACGCTAGTAAGTCCTTCTACCTAACAACCGTCCTCTTATTCGGAGTGTACTAAAGCAAACATTTGATTGTCCTGCGACGTTTGCTCTATCTCTAACGCTAAATATGCGCGTCCTATAACTCTTAACAGTCTTTAAGTTCCCTAAGTAACTTATTATAGGGTCTCGTGTTTAATCTACCGCTACAAAACTCGATAATAAGCTCTTAGTCTCCCTTGCTAAGCTTCAGCGTACTTATGCTGCTTATAAGGCGTACTTGTCTGCCTCTACGCGTTTTCTTCGTCTTAAGAAGGTGCGTGAAAAGGTCCGTTCCAAGGAGTAGAAACTTGTTCGATAAGGTTTACAGGAACTTAGTGATAAAAGATTGGTCTCTCTTCCAACTAAGAGGGAAATAACTCCAAGTAGCTCAGCAGGTGCTCCTCTTAGGTCCCCCTTAGGTAACTTATTCTTTGGCGATTCTTCCTTATTAATACTACCTAACCCTTTCTCTTTTAATACTCCTGTACCTTTCCCATAGCATTCTCTAGGTTGCTTAGTGGTTTCTAGGTAATCTCACTATAGCCTATCTACTTTACTTTATACTATGTTTTATTATCTACGTTCTTATAACTGGTAATCTTTAAAACTTACTATTTATCTTCTTCCTATTCTCTATACGTGTCTGCCTTATAAACTGGTAGCTTAATATCTCCGTGTGCTAGTTCTAGCATCGCGATATATTATATAGGGTAAATCTTTATTTTAGCTAGTAGGTTTAACTTATATATAACTAATAAAAATTTTTGCTTAATTTTAAAAGGTCCTAGTCTAATATGGTTTAACTTCTTACTTAGTTGTTAACTCTTAAAATTTTTATATAGTAGCCATACTTTATCTCCCTCCTTAAGATCTGGTCCCTTAGATCTCTTAGTATTATAGTACCTTTTTATTCGTTCTTATACTAGTTTAGCTGTTTCTGTAAGGTCTGTATAAAGATTCATTAACGTCTCTATTCTTTATTTAGCTGTGCTACTTGTCTTCTTTACTTAATATGGTAATAATAATATTCTTAGTTTATACCCATAGTTCGCCTTAAATGGTAATATCCCCATTCCTTCTTATAGTGTTATATTATATATAAACTGTGTAACTGGTAATAGCAATACCTAATTATTCTATGCGTAATTAATATAGTGCCTTAGATACTGTTCTAGTGTCTATTTTAGTCTTTCCATTTATCCATCCATCTGCGGATAATACGCTGTAGATATTACTACGCGAACCCCTTATTCTACCAGAAACACTTCCTAAAATACTACTATAAATCTTAAATCTCTATCCAATATAATCTTATCTAGTGCTCCATATCTTGCGAACACTTCCTTTATATAGATTTTAGCAATATCCTCTACTAATATCTCTTTAGTGCATACTATAAAGTATCCCCACTTTATTAGCTTATCTACTATTACTAAAATCGCGTTATAATCTCATCCTATAATAGGATCTTTTAACTTTAGTAACTTAATAATAAAGTCCTATAATATAACTTCCTATAGTCTTCCTGGTATCTTGACAGGTTATAGCCCTCTATACGGCTTATACCTCGTTGGTTTGTTCCTTTAGCAATCTAGATATTTTTTTATAACTTATCTTACTAGTCCCCAGATTTCTTAAATAATATACTCCTCTTAAAGCCTTAACACTAGTCCTATAGCTCCGTAATATCCTTATATTATTCCCTTATAGAATTCCTTAACAAATTCTTCTGTAATAGACTTAGGCATATATATTACTTCTCTATTTTTATATTACTCTAAGTCTGGGTCCTCTGCCTATGCTTCTTAGATCTTCTATATCCAATCACTCTCTAGTAATTTATAGATCTGACTTTCTTTAGTTACTATAATCTTTAAATAGTTATACCTAATTAATCTATCTTAATCCTTTTGCAATAAAGCTCCTAATAGCTTTTTATCACTTTATAGTTCAGCCTTTCTACTTAGAGCGTCTGCTCGTGCGTTATCTATACCCTTGGTATACTAAATTTCGAAATAGTATTCTATAAGTATTTCCGCCCATCTAACCTATCTTTGGTTAAGTTCCTTTATTATTAGGAATCCTATAAGGTTCTTATAGTCCGTCTTAACCACAAATAGTTTCTCTATACCTTGTAAGAATGCTCTCTATTCCTTAAGTGCTGCAACTATACCTAACAACTCTTTATTGTAGATGTCGTAGTTTAACTCTAGTAGTGTCATTTTCCGACTATAATACGCTACTGGATGCTATATATCCTAGTACTTCTGTAGCAAGTATACTCCTAGTGTAAAGTCTAATACGTTTGTCTCAACAACCGTTTCTAACTTTGGTTAATAGATCTTAAGGACTAGCTCTTAGGTAAACAACTCCTTAAGTTTCTAGAATAGCTTTTTTTACTTACTACCCTAAACCCACAGTTCCTCTTTCTTTGTTAGCCTTATAAACGGCTTAATGCTTTTTAACCACTATACTATAAACCTCCTATAGTAGTTACAAAACCCTAAGTACAATCTTAACTGCGTAACATTCTCTGGTTTTTACTAACTTACTATAGCTTTAACTTTCTTTAGGTCCATACTAATCTTTCCTAGTTTAATAATAAATCCTACAAAATCAGTTTTTCTTATAAAGAACTTATATTTCTTAATTGCTACTAGCATCTGTTCTTTCTATAGTCTCTTTAAGACCCACTTAACGTGTTCTCTATGTTCTTTCTTACTCTCTAAGTAAATAATAATATCGTTAAGGTATGCTATAATAAATTCATCTAGGTATTCTCCTAATATACTATTAATTCGCTTCTAGAACGTTGCTAGTACGTTTATAAGCCCAAATTGCATAACTAATAGTTTATATAGTCCTTCCTTTAACCTAAAGGCTGCCTTTTATTCGTCGCCTTCCTTAATCCTAATCTAGTGGTACGCCCATCTCAGATCTATCTTTATAAAGATCTTTATGTTACCTATCCTATCTTAAATTTTACTAATTAAGGGTAAAGGATACCTATCCTTCCTAGTAATGCTATTTAACTGTCTATAGTCTATACACATCCTAAGTTTTCCGTTTTTCTTTGGGATAAATAGTACTGGATATCCTACTGATAACTATAATGGTCTAATATATCCCTTATATAAGTTCTCTTGGACAAACTCTTTAAGCGCTACTAACTCTATTTCAGTAAGCTTATAGATTAGAAAGAACTTTAGACTTATTCCCTCTTTTAACTCTATCTTATAGTCCTATGCTACATGCTCTAACAGCTTTTTACTCTCTAGTAACCATAACTTTTTACCATACTTATGGTATCTCTTTAGTATATAACTTAAGCTTTACTCAATCTCTTCATATGTTACTCCAACTTAGTACTATACCAACTTGGTTTACTGTCGCACTTTGCGCCATTAAGTATCCTTAATATTGACCTAACCTATAACCTAATTAATCTTTAGATTGTACTCCTATAACTAAGGTATTCCTAATATCGCCTTATCCTATCCTAATAGTAGGATATTAAAAGACATTCTAACTGGTCTTCCTTTAATAGTTAACTAAATAGGTCCTATTTTAAGATTAATAACGCCTCCTCTATAGGCTATCTAATCTCCTAAAATTGTTATAAGTGGATATAGGTGTTCCTTCTATCTATATAGTAACCCTATCCTTTCTACTACTTTTGGTAATATATGGTTCCTAGTTACTCCACTATCTATTAACACTTTAAACTGCTAATCTTGCCATTTAACTTATAAATTTAGGTATCGCCCTTAAATTCCTTTAAGGGTCTAAGGCTCTAATACTAGTTCCCTCTAGTCCTATACGCCTCCCCTTTTCCTAACTATTGGCTGCTAGATCCTATCTATACTTAGTCCAACCTTAGCTAATACTTAGTTTGTTTCTTTTCCTCTATATACCATAGATAAGTATTCTCTAGGCACTCCCACCACTATTATCTATCTAGGTATTCTTCCATAAGAAATCTTCCTGGTTAAAGTATTAAGTCTCCTTAACCTTGTACTTCTACTAGGTGCCATCTATATATATACTTAACGTTTTTAAACCGTCTTTCCTTAGGTGCCTAATATATCCTTACTAAGTACTTCTAGTTCTTGTCTTTTAGTACTCTATATATATTGCACATATCATCCACACAAGCTATCCACAATAGTGTATAATGCGCTATATATTTTAGGTTAACTCTTAGTTTATCTTCGTCCTTAAGTTTAAACCTATACCTAGTTAACCTAACCACTAGTATTTCTGCTGCGGGTATTAAGATTTGTTACTTACTTCTCTAGTCCCTAAACCCTTCTTCTAGGTTCCTTAACGTTATAATTAATACTCCTTTAATATAACTTATACGTTTTTCCGTAATAGGTTAGTCTTGGACAACTTTTTTATCTAGCTATATATAGAAACCTGCCCATTCGTTATTGTGTCATTGCCTATACCACTTTCCATACAACTGGTTTAGTGTGTATAGTCTATCTATTAGAAAATACCTTGTTATCGCTATATTATAACATCCTTTAGTATGTCTTTCTTTAAACCTAGTTAGAATATCTAAATCTTCTTCTTATTCCAGTTTGTCTAACTACTTTACCCTAGGTATCCCTGTACTTGGCCTATTAGTAACTCTTTATATAGGTGCTCTGTCCCTTATATAACCTAGCGTAGCTAACCTCTTGTCTAGCTTTTACTCTTGCTATACAATAATTCTTGTTCTAAATTCATCTATAGTTTCTTATTTTCTGCGTCTTGCAGCTAGATCTTTATAGTTATTTTACTTTTTAATCCTAGTATTAATTATTTGATCTTTAGGCTAAATACTACATTTACCTAGGACTGTTAACGTCCTTACTTGTTCCCTAAACTCGTAGTTCTTAAACTTGCGTCCTATACTTATTTGTTTGTCTATAAACTAAGTAGCTGCCCTTTCCCATCAGTTTTCGTCCATTATAGGTCCTTAGGTGTGTCTTATCTTATCTTAAAAATCTTAAGCTTCTTTTATCTCTTCTTAAGAATCTTAAGCCTATAGCCTTTTGCCTTTATTAAGTAATAAGCTAGCACTAGCAGTTGTCTACTTACTTAGTTTCTTCTAAACATTACTCCTATTATCTTGTAAAGCAATGGAAATCGTATCTAATAGTGTTATAGCATCTATTACTAAACCCTATTCTATAATAGTCTTAGTTTCTACTTCTATTTTAACTTCTCTAAGGTCTGCATGCTCCTAGTAAGCTACCTTTATTACCCTATTATTGGTAAAGGCTTCGCCTATATTAAATTTATCGTCTTTAATGTCCAATCTATAAGCTAGTTCGTTAGTTCCTCTAAACTTAGATAATAATAGCTCCTATAGCTAATAGCTTGCGCCATACTTAGCATCCTCATAAATTCAGCATGCGTTGTTATAACAATACACAAAACTGTTAATTGAACATTCTTTTGTTCCTTATAGTGCACTATCGTCCCTCTATATATATGTGTCTCCTACTAGTCCGGTTCCCTTTACCGCGTAGTTACTCTAACCACCTCTATAGTCTCTAGCGAAATGACCTTGTTTTCCGCAATTTATGCAAGCCCCATCTTTAAACCATTTTTCTTGCTATAGAGTCCGCCTAAATATCTTCTGCTGCTAAGATCCCTGGTTTAGCCTCTACTCCTAGGTCCTTTAATTACTAGATCCTTAACCTCTGGGTTTCTATAGTTTCTTTTCCCATCTTTAGGTTTCTTTAGTACCGCTTAGGTCTATTAGTTCTGCGCTATTCTATAGTTTTTAACTCTATATCTATCATTGCGTATTCTGCGCCTTATATAACTATAGAACTCTATCTTACCCTTTCTTAGCTTGTTCCCTTTAATAGATCCTATTATTAATCTTTATTAACTGGTCTATTAACTCTCTTAAAGTATCCGCATCTTCTATTAGGATAATTGCGTCCTAGACTTTAGCCTTAAGTCCTTATTTATACTGTACTATAAGCGCCCTATTATTCCACTCAACCTACATAGCTAGTGTTTAAAACTATATTATATACTCAATTACTAAAGTGCGTTGTACTAAGTTCTAAAGTTTTTATTCCGCTGTGGTTATAGCCTCTAGGTCTTTAAACATCTGCATTAGTTGTTCTGCAAACCCATTCTAACTAGCAAATATATACCGTACATCCTAGTTAGTAGTTGTCATGCCATTAGCCTATATTTCCATAAGGTATAGTTTAAACCACTTAAGTACCCTCCCTGTCAGGAACAATCTTGCATAGGCTACTTAATCTAATAATGTTACTAACTTTACTCCTTCCTGCATTACCTTAAAGTGCATTTGCGTAAGAAATCCCTTAAGCTTTAACTTTTCTCCTAAGAACCGTTTAATTAAAGGTAGTTTGATTTTCACTGCTCTAATTCCATTAATACATTCTTTAAGTATCCTATTATTATCTTGTAAGTAATTAACCATTTCCTATAACTAACCTCGCGTAACCACTTAAGAATCTATATCTGCTATACTGGTGTCTCCTAGTCCTAAGGTTATGGCTGCCGTTAACGCCGTTGTAACTGGTGCTTTGGGTAGCATATTGTTTAACCTTATTTAATACCATAACCTTAGTAGTAAATGTGTAATGGAACCTTATAGCAGGAACTACGGTGGGTCCTATTATTAGGCTAGGTATATAGGTAAGAACAAATCAACAACATAATAATAACTAGTAGAGTGGTTACCTAACAGATTAACTCCAATTGTATTTTAAGATTTACTACGAAGAGAGAACTATCTAGGTAGAGACTGTGGTCCTTTAAATACACAACTATACTCCTAAGAAATCCCTTCGCTCCGTGAGGTATGTGCGCTCTATACGCTCCGTATAGACCGTATAGATCACATAGATTACATAGATCACATCACGTGACCTCGGCTACCATTCCTCATCATATAGTTCCACCGGATCCATCCTGGACCGTGCCTGTATTAACTAACTAGCTTCCTCCGACTCTTCTCCAAGTAGTCGTAACATCGTACTTAAGCAGTCCGTAACATCCTAAGAAACTCTCCACTAACAATACGTTGTGCAGAAGTAGAAGTAATATCTACCTCTCCTACACAAGCTTTCCAAATTGCTATATAGTATAGAAATACTATCTTAGGCTCTAAGGGAGGTGGCGAGCTTAAATCTACTGTAATAGCTTCCTTGGGTATATTTTTTTGTCTTAATAGAGGCTTTAAAGGCTTTGCTAATTTATTAGGCTTCTTTTTAGAGGTTAACTTTGGATTTAAACTCTTTTGGCTTAAACGCCTAGAAGGCTTCTCAGTATACTAAGTTAGCTTAGAGGCCCTAGTAGCTCTAGCAGCTTATGTAATTTTAACAGCTTTAAGAGCTTCAGTAGCTCCTTGACTTAGTTAAATAATACGCCCACTTGCTGTTTTAAAGCCTACTTCCTTATCTGGTGGCTCTTAAGTTGGCTGCTGAATATCTGGATCAACTAGGCCTGCGTTGTCGTCGTCTTTGTTGTCTTTGTCCTAATCCAAATCTATATCCAACTCTTAAGCCTCCTCCTCACCCTCGTCATTATTGTTATCGTTCTCCTCACTAGAACTAAGCGGTAGGGATAGGTAGTGAGCTAGAACAGTACGAAGGCCTACATGCATAGGGACAATAGCATTCCGCTTGGTTGATTAAGGAGGCTGCGTAGGTTGACTGGCAGCTCGTTTCTGAAGGCTATCGCGCTGTTCCATCGCGCTTACAACACCAGAAAATTGATCTATATAAGCAATACGATATAATACTTAAGCCTCGCAAGTAGGTAAGGAATGGTAGGCGTGGTATGCGTGGTAGGCATTCGATTTGTATGGTAAGATCACCTAAATTCGATGCTGTGTGGGCGGGGCTCGCTTAATTTGACTTTCGCAACACTTTTGAAAAAGGTAGTATACAGCTTTGTTTATGACCAGCTTCCACCCCCCCTCCAGGGGAGCTGCGATTTTTGTACGCCATTTAATTTCGCTTGATCGCCACCAACTGTACATAGCAATTGTAGCGAACGCCCATGCTTGGCTGTAAGAACTTCAAGCTGTTTACGCTTCACAGTAACTATCGTTATCTTTGTTAAATACCGTGAGGTTTCCACCCCTACGATAATGACAAATTTGAGCGCTGTATTCGCGTTTTGGTAGCTGTTGTAAGTCCACAACGTAGGCGTAGGCGTAGGCAAAAGGGGAAGGAAAGAAACTTCAACAAGTCGTTAAAAGGGAGGAGTTGACAGTTCTCCCAGACAACCAAAATGGCCCTTGCGTTCAGCCATAGGCGTTCGCTACAATTACTATGTACAGTTGGTGGCGATTAAGCGAAATTAAATGGCGTACAAAAATCGCAGCTCGCCTTGGAGGGGGGGTGGAAGCTGGTTGTGAACAAAGCTGTACACGTCCACCTGTTTCCACCGACGCAGTAAGAAGAGACCGACCACGAGACGGCAATCTACCGCATTCTGCCATATTCTGCCAAGTCTACCAAATCCTGCCAAGCTCTGCCAGGACGGCTCCTCAAACCCTATTCTACTCTATATATATATTACCCAAGCAACTAAACTAACAATATATACCCTTTCTTCCCATTTCCTTACCTTATCTCCTTACGCAACGTCTTAACTTTATTACACAGTTTATATATATAGTTTAATAATATATACTTTGTTATATATTATTACCACTTATACTTACTCCGTAACACTATATTATGTTAACCCTATATACTACCCTCCAAAATACAAAATAACCCTAAAGCCCCTATAATAGCCGCTAGTATTATATCTATACTTTAAGAGTAATTAGTAGAAATATAGAAGTCCTTTATAGACGCCCTTATATAAAACCAAGTCACTTTAACTTAATAATAAGCCAAATAAGAACCACGATACTAGTAAATAATTAAAGACCTTTAAGAAGAGATCTGCACCCTTAAGATATATATACTAAGGCCCTAAGACTAAACGCTATCTTTAAAGACAAATACGTGGGATAAGAGTCCCGAACCTATAGTAGCTACTAACTCTAAACTAACTACTATACTATAATAATCTAAATAACTACTAGACCCTCTAATATTTACTAATAAATAATAAAAACTCCAATTATTTCTAAGCTAGCTTAAAAATAAGCTAACTAGTAATGTTAACTGCTACCTAACTAAAGCTAACTAACTTTACTACGCCCTAAGTTAACTAGGAGGAGATATAGCTAACCTTATTAAACCCCTTTAACCAAACTTAGTATAAAGTCTAGTTATACTTCTTAAAGCTATATATAGTAACCTAAACCGCTAAGCTACTACTTAGAGGAAGATAAATTATATAACTTAAGAAATAAATAGGCTGGAACAACTCCGCACTAGTTAATAGCCTTATTAAATCCCTAAGTTTTAAACTAAAAGCCTCCCTAATAGGTATAGACCTATTAAAAGCCCTTAACGCCTATATAAACGTTATTAATAAATAGTATAATAATATACTACGCCTAATACCGAAGTCCACTCCTTAATATAATATAATAGCCCCGCGAATATTTATTAAGTTATTGTCTTAGCCTAAGCACCCTAACGCCATAGATATTAATATAGGGATTTTAGAATACGCTTTACTAGGGTCCCCTAAATAAGAACAATGTATTAAGCTAGGCCTTTACTTTAAATACGGAAGCAAGAATTATATCTTAAGATACTACTCTATCCCTATACCCTAATATAACTTATAAACGGCTAATACTAATAACCGTTTACCGCATTAATCCTCTAGTTACTATCCCTAATCTTTACTTAGTTCTAGCCCTATATTTAGTAAGCACCACTTATAAGAACAAAGTTATAACCGATATTTTATAGGAACCCCTTCCTACTTACTACTAAAAGGTATATTTTAGAGTTAAGTCGCTCTCTAAGATAGTTATATTATAGAATCTCATTAAATATATTAAATATTACAAACCCTAACTCTTAGAATTATAGTATAACTATTAACTTCCGTTTTTAGTAGAAAGGTTAATAGGCTAACGCTTAAGTCCTAATTAATATAAGAGCTAGCGGTATAGGATTTATTAATAAGATCTTTATATAAGATAATAGGTTTACTCTAATACCCCTTAACTAGCATATTAACGTATTTAGATTTAATAGTAAATATACTATCTTAGGCCGTATTACTTATATAGCGGCCTTAAGATTCTAATACCTAAACTATAAAGAATTAATTAAGCTCTTTATAACTACCCTAGGTTACTTAATAATTCTTAGATAACCTTAAATAAAGCTATATAAGGTAACCATTAATTAGAATAACCTTAAGCTTCTATTTACCGCCTCCCGTTATAAGTAGAAGTGCCTTATAACTCGCTACTTAAACCCTAAACTAAAATCTAAAAAATCTACCAGAATTTACTAGTCTAAAATTTCTACTAACATTTACCCTATACATAAAAAGTCCACCTAATTCTACCAACCTAAGAATTCTACTAAATTCTACTAATATAAGATTTTTACTAATGTCTACTAAGAACCTAGAAATTATACCGGACTATATAAACCGACTTTAACTACTGTACCCTAAACTAAGTAGAAGCTTAAGCTTCATATATAAAAGCACCAGAAGAACTAGTATTTTATTATAAAAAGGATACTTAAAGAACCTAAACCTAAATCTAATACCAACTCTATACCTAATACTAAACCTAAAACTATATAAGAAACTAATGATAATTTAAGCCCGCTTAACACCTTAGATATTTATATAATTAGAGCTACCCTATTAGTACGACTTGCCAGAAAACCTAAATATATAATCTTCGCTGTTATAATAGCCGATATTAAAAAGGCCCTAGCACTAAAGAAGTACACTAACCCTGCTATAAAAGTACTAGTATGCTAATATAAGCACCTAGAGGTATTCTTATAAAAGAAAGCCAATAAGTTAGTAGAATACCGACTATATAATTATAAGATTATACTTAAAGAAGGAAAACAGCTAGGATTTAAACCCTTATATAGAATGTTCTAAAATAAACTCTAAGTGCTGCGGAAGTACCTAGACAAACACCTAAGTAAAGGATTTATTAGAGCAAGCTCTTTATCTATAGCTATAGCTATAATCTTTATTAAGAAACCTAGTAGCGGTTTTTGCTTCTATATAGACTACTAAGCTCTTAACGCTATTACTATTAAAAATCAGTACCCGCTTCTATTAATTTAAGAAATACTAAACTAATTAAGTAAGGCTTGCTACTATATAAAATTTAACCTTATTTACGCATTTAACTGCCTCCATATTATAAAAGGAGATAAATAGCTTACTATATTCCGTACTAGATATGGACTATTTAAATACTTAGTAATACCGTTCGGCCTTATAAACGCCCTAAGTTTATTCTAATACTTTATAAATAATACCCTATCCCTTGCAACGGCAAGGTCCTGCGCGTAGATGGCCCATGCGCGAACAACGGTTTTCAAAACAACGCGTATATCAATTACACCACCACCATGCCTTCTAATCGTGTCAAAGTTGATAAGGACCTTGTTCGGAATACTTGAAATAAGGTTCCTCCTAGTCGCATTGCCAAAAAACGCCCCCGAAGCCCTTAGTCCTATTGATCTAATTGGTTAGCCCTTATCGATAACGGCAGGGCCCATTTTGCCATTGCAAGGGATAACCTTACCTAGACGTTTTATATACTACTTATATTAACAATATTCTAGTATATAGTAATAACCTAACTAAATATAAGAAACACGTTAACTTTATCTTAAAAGCCCTACGTAAAGCTAGCCTATAATTAGATATAGATAAGTATAAAGCCTATAAAATAGAAGTCCTATACCTTGGACTTATTATTTTTATAAATAGTATATAAATGGACCTAAAGAAGATTAAAGTAATTATAAACTAGTAAAAACCTAAGAACGTTAAGGATATAACATTAGCAAAATATTTATGCCTCCTAACAGTACTAACAGCTCCTAATAGCTCCCGTTAGGGCTGTCAGGAGCTCTAGGAGACACTTACACTTGGCATCCTGTTAGGAACCTATTAGGAACCTATTAGGATATCGCCTAGACCACCAGGACCTCTAGGACCTCTAGGACTATTAGGACCTCTAGGACTATTAAGACCTCCAGGACCTCTAGGACAATAATAATAAAAAAACCTAAATTTTAAAATTAATTAATAATACTTTGGTATTTGCAGCTAGTTTAAAATTTTTAAAAATTAATTTAATTGTGTCTAAATTAATCCTTCCTACCTACTGCCTATGTCTATTATAGGAGCTCTATAAGGGGGGAGCCCCTCTCGCGGAGGCTTCAAATCGTCGATTAGCGGTGTTCCCGACAATCCGCCGGCCGTATACTGATTTCCTAACTAAGCCTAGTGCGTGCGTGCATATATACATGCGTGCCTGCCTGCCTACCTGCCTATCTACCTACCTGTCCTATCTATCCTGCCTACCTATCCGTCCTGCCTATCCTACCTATCCGCGCCTACCTGTCTGTGCCTACCTGTCTATACCTACCTATCTATATCCGTCTATGGTGTCTAATTTAATTTAGGGGAGAGGTTGGCCCGATTAAAGGCTCTAATTAATTTAATTTAATTTAGTAATGGGCTAATATTAAGGCTCTGGTTTAATTTAATTAATTAATTAAACTGTTTATGGATTCGCTGGCTAGTAGTTTAAACAGTTGTTATCTGGTTCTGGCAACGATCGTCTAGTTATAGGGACGGTTATTTATTCTAGCAATGGCTGTCTGTTTTAAGGGGTCGTTTATTCTAGCAACGGTTATCTGTTCTAGCGACGGTCATCTATTCTAGCGATGGCCGTCTATTCTAGCGACGGTGGTTAGTTCTAGCGACGGTGGTTAGTTCTGGGGACGGTCGTCTGTTCTAGGGGCGGTCGTCTGTTCTGGCGACGGTCGTCTGTTCTGGGGCGGTCATCTGTTCTGGCGACGGCCGTCTGTCCTGGCGACGGCCGTCTGTCCTGGCGACGGTCGTCTGTTCTGGCGACGGTCGTCTGTTCTGGGGACGATCGTCGTCTGTTCTGGCGACGGCCGTCTGTTCTGGGGGGTCGTCTATTCTGGCGGCGGTCCTCTGCTGGCTGCCGTTCTGGTGCCTCCTAAGGTAGGAAGGATATAAGGGTAAAAAAAATAAGGTGGCTATAAAGGGGGCAGCTTGGCAGAGGCACGTATAGGCTATTGGGAATATAGCGGGGACCTAATAGCACTGTATATTGCGTATACAGGGCAGGGAGGGTACCGCTTGGGGGTGTTGCTTGGGGGGGGGGGGCGTCGCTCCAAGGGGAGCGTTACTCCCCGCGGGGGGAGGGAGAGGGGGGAAGGAAGATATTGCTTTAAGGGGGGGGTTTATAGTTCTTATTAGGAGTGTATTAGGATAGGAGGGTCCTATTAGGAACGTATTAGGATAGTTAGGAACGCAATAGGATGGAAGGGTTCTATTAGGAACGCATTAGGATAGGAGGGTCCTATTAGGACCTGTCAGGACGATTAGGATAATTAGGAAAATCAAAATCCTATTAGGAGGCCTTTAGGATCTTAGCACCCCAACAAAATGCTAATAAAGAGCCTTTATAGGATTTGCTAACTTTTACCAACGGTTTATTAATAACTTCTCCGCCCTAGTCTTACCCCTTATAGCTCTAACCTAAAAGGATAAAGCCTTTATCTTTAATAAGAAATATAAGAAGGCCTTTACCTATCTAAAAGTTATATTTACCACCGCATCTATACTTTAATACTTTAACCTAAACTAAAAGAGTGTTATAGAAGCTGACTTATCTAACTACGTTACTAGAGGCATTCTGTCTTAGTATAATAAGGAAGAAGTACCACACCCTATAGTATACTTCTTAAAATAACTAAGTCTAGCTAAATATAACTACAAGATCTACGATAAGGAATTATTGGCCATTATTAGATGTTTTAAATAATAGTAACCTAAACTAGAAGGTGCTGGATTTTTAATTAAGGTCCTTAGCAACTATAAGAATCTATAGTACTTTATAACTATAAAATAGTTAAGTTATTATTAAGCCTACTAGTTAGAATATCTGTCTTATTTTTAATTTTTAATTATATACCGCCTAGGCGTTTAAGGTTAAAAACCTAATACCCTAACCTGATGTTTATAAGATATACTAGTATAAAAAGAAGCGAGCGCCTACTGTAATTAAACCCTACTTCGCTCTAAATTATTTAATCCCCTAGCTAAAGACCTTATAGTATATATCCTTAAATTAACTAATTAATTAATTAAATAGATTATAATTAATAAATACCTAAATAACGAGTTTATCTAAGAGATACCCAGGCTAATTTAAGATGGCGTTAAATGCTTTAAAAAGATCTCTTTAAGTAAATATAAAGCTTATAGAGACCGCTTATACTACTAGAACTGCCTAGTTATACCTAACCACGATAAACTTAAGCTTAAGCTTCTTAAACATGTATATAACCTACTAGTAGCCGGCCACCTAGGCTATAGAAAAACCCTAGAACTACTTTAATAAGAGTACTACTAGCTAAATATGCATAATATAATATAAAGGTATATTTTTAGCTGCTATACCTGCCAATAAGCTAAAGCTTTATATAAGATATATAATGGCTTTTTAAAGCTACTACCTGTTCCAAACCAAAAATATAAAAATATCTTTATTAACTTTATTATTAATCTCCCTATAAGTAAAGGCTATATAAATATTATAGTAGCTATAGACCGACTATCTAAGATAAGACACTTAATTGCCTACCCTAATATATTAACACCTACTATTACCTAACTGTTTCTAGATTATATATAGAAACTCTATAAACTCCCTAAAACAATTATCTCCAATAGAGGTAGCTAGTTTATCTTAGTATTTTAAAAAGAACTAACTACCTAACTCTATATTAAAGCACTATTGCTTATAGTATATAACCTAAAAATAGATAGTTAAACGGAATGTGCAAATGCTATAATAGAATAGTATATTTAGATATATACGTTATATTTATAGAACGACTAAATAGACTGGCTTATATTTGCTAAGTTTACTATAAATAACTTGGTCTTAGAAACTATAAATGTCGGTATCACCCGGGGGGGTACTGCAATTGCAATATAAGGTAACTGGTTCTTAATTCATTTGTGTCTTCTTCAGTCTACCCAAAGAGAAAGAAAGGGGTAATAAAGGTCGGGCTATCTATCGGGCCGTAGGTAGTCAGGTGACCTACGCTACGCATACAGCCCCTGCCGCATACGCTCTGCGCGTAACGTTATTTACAACCTCTACTTGTACAGACAATAAATGTCTCCCTATATTTAGCTAATTATAGCTAGTACCCGCGAATGGGTTTTAAACCCTTTAGTAATATTCCTTGCCTAGTTTATTAGGCCTTATAAGTTATAAAAGCAAATAAATTTATAATGAAAATGGAAGAACTATAAGAGTTTCTTATTAATAAAATAATATAGGCCTAATCTGTCTATAAAGCAGCAGCAAATAAGAACCAAACCCTAGCACTGGCCTACTAAATTAGTAACTTTATCTAGCTAAATATAGGGAATCTAAATACAAAACAACCTACTAAAAAACTTAGTTAGAAGAACGCCGGCCCTTATAAGGTTAAAAAAGGTATCTTTCCTTATACCTACTAACTAAAGCTTCCTAATACGTGTAATAAAACCTTATAGGAAATACCACGGTAGACTCGCTAATAGGCTAGGTGTATAGGTAAATAAGAAGTTAATAATGTAACAAGCAAATAATAACTGGTGGAGTGGTCGCCTAACAGATTAACTCTAATTATATTCTAAGATTTACTATAGGGAAAAGAACTATCTAGGTAGGAACTATAGGTCCTTAAATACACATCCATACTCCTAAGAAGGTCGTTGCTTTAGCCGCTCTGTCTACTCTATATACTCCGTTATAGATCTTATAGATTATATAGATTACACTACGTAACCTTGCTTACTATTCCTTGTTATATAGCTCTACTAATTCCATCCTAGACCGTGTCCTTACTAACTAACTAGCTTCCTCTAACTCCTCTCTAAGTAGTTATAACATTATACTTAAAGCATATATAACACCATCTCCCTCCTCTTTATCTTTGTCCTTAAAATTTCCTAATATCTCTAAGTTATCTACTAGAGGTATAATGTCCATCTAATTAATTTAGTTAATATCTTTACTTATTATGCCTAAAGCATCTTCTTTTTCTTCTATAGCTTATTAGTCTTATACTATTACTGCCATACTGTCTCTTAATAAGATAATACTATTTCTATATTCTCGTTATATAAAAGAGGGGTTAGTCTGTGTTACGCTAGTAAGTCCCTTATCTTAGCAACCCTCTTTTTATTTAGAGTGTATTAAAGCAAATATTTAATTGTCCTGCGACGTTTTCTTAGTCTTTAACGCTAAATATACGCGTTTTATTACTCTTAATAGTCTTCTAGTACCCTTATTAATTGCTATTAAGGTCCTAGGTTTAATCTACCGCTGCAAAACTTAATAATAAGCTTTTAGTAGCGCTGGCTAAACTTTATTATTCTTATAATGCTAAGCATGTGAAGGCTTAGTCAACAGAACAAGAATCTATTGGTAGCCAGTGAACGAGAATTCCAAGACGAGGACTAGAAGAAGGTCGAGGAAAGGACACGTCTATATACATGGTGCCAAGGCTCGGCTCGGCCGAGCCCCTGACTAGGGTCTGTAACAGTGCCGTAACATTATCCCCCCCTTCAGTAAAGCCTGCCCTTAGGCTTTGTAGTTGTCCTCCCCGTTAAGAAAGCCACGTTGTCCTTCCTAGCATCAGATCTGTTCCAAATTGTTACTGCAGGCGGAGCAGTAAGGGTCAACTGGGTAGCTGTAGGCAGAGCAGTAAGTAGTTGGGAAAAAAAAATTTGGGCTGTATGGCGCCAGTCCTAACGTTAGGAGGTTGATACGTATATGCAGTCCTGCAGTTCTGCTGCTATATAGCCCGGCCCGGGCTAGTACTACGTATCGCTAGGGGCCTTCCGTTCTTTGTCGTTCCTCCTAGAACTCCATTATCCCCTAGCTCTCTTTCCCCGCTTTCAAAAAGGCTTCGCCCCGAGCTGTTAGTTAAATCCCCCCCGCGGGGGCCCCCCGGGGTTAGTGGGGTTGTACAAACGAAGGCTAGGGAAAAAAAATTTGGGGTAGATATTGTCTCGTTAGGTGGTCCGTAGGCATTGTAACAGCAGGCATATCGGCGCTGTTGTTGTTGGTTTGTAGGCAGTACGGTTCTTGTCGGTTTTTAGCAGTACGGTATTAGCGTCTTGTTCTTCCGTAGGCGTATCAGCACGGGTTCTTGTCGGGTCGGTCCTTTCGTAGGCGCATCGGCAGGTCGGGTAGTACGTAGATAATCGAGCAAGATTGGACATGATGTGCTGCACTACTCGCTCTATAGCAAGGGATAGGTCTAGGTCTGGTTCTCGCACTCCTCTAAGTGGCCGGCTGACTCCATTCCAGGCTCTTACTGGAACACTACGCAACGGATCGTAATGTGCTTCCTCCCTTACTATCTTAAGCTATAGGCGTATCTTTCCATATCTTTATTTTGATCGTCTAGGAATAGCTCCAGTTGGTTGGTTGGTCTATTGGTTAGGTCGGGTTAGTGGATCGCAGGCGTATTGGCACGATCGTCGTTAGGCCGAGCCCCTGACTAGGGTCTGTAACAGTGCCGTAACAAAGCAAGAGGCTGCCGCTGCTTAATAATATGCTTTTAACTCTTATCTGGCTACTTCTGCTTGGTTAATCCGTCTTAAAAAGGTGCGTAAGAAGGTATGTTTTAAAAAGTGGAAACTTATAGAATAAGGCCTTTAAGAACTTAGTAATAAAAGAACGGATTCTCCTCTAATAGAGAGGGAAACAACTCCAAATACCTTAGTAGCTACTCCTCTTAGGTCCCCCTTAGGTAACTTATTCTTTAGTAATCCTTCTTTATTAATGCTGCCTACCCCTTTTTCTTTTAATACTTCTATACCTTTCTTATAGCGTTTTTTAAATTATCTAGTAGCTCCTAAGTAGTCTTATTATAGCCTATCTACTTAACCTTATACTATATTTTATTATTAATGTCCTTATAACTAATAATTTTAGAAACTTCCTATTCGTCCTCTTTTTAACCTCTATACGTGTCCACTTTATAAACTAGTGGTTTAACATTTCTATATACTAGCTTTAGTATTACAATATACTATATAGGGTAGATCTTTATTCTCTCTAGTAAGTTAAGTCTATATATAACCTCTAAGATCTTCGCTATAATTATAAATAGTCCTAGTCTAACGTAGTCTAACTTTTTACTTAGTTGTTGGCTTTTAAATTTTTTGTATAGTAGCCACACTTTATCTCCCTCCTTAAGATCTGGTTCCTTAGATCTCTTAGCGTTATAGTACCTTTTTATCCTTATCCGTACTAGTTTTGCTATTTCCTTAAGGTAATTATAAAGATTTATTAGGTTTTCTATTCTCTCTTTAGCTATATTACTTGTTTTCTTTACTTATTATAGTGACAATAATATTCTTGGTTTGTATCTATAGTTTGCCTTAAAAGGTAATATACCTATCCCTTTCTGCGGTATTATATTATATATAAACTATATAACTAGTAATAACAATACCTAATTATTTTATACATGGTTAATATAATGTCTTAAATACTGTTCCAAAGTTTAGTTTGGTCTCTCTGTTTAACCGTCTATCTGTGGGTAATATGCTATTAATATTACTACTTAAACCCCTTATTTAGCTAAAAATACCTCCCAAAATACTACTATAAATCTTAGATCTCTGTTTAATATAATCTTTATTAGTGCTCCATGCCTTATAAACACTTCTTTAACATAGATTCTAGCTACATTTTCTACTAATATTTCTTCTATGCATGCTATAAAGTAGCCCCACTTAGTTAACTTATCTACTATTACTAAGATTATATTATAATCTCGTCCAGTAATAGGATCTCTTAACCTTAGTAGCTTTATAATAAAGTCCTATAATATAACCTCTTATAGTCTCTCTAGTACTTTAACAGGTTATAGCCCTCTATATAGCTTATGCCTTATTAGTTTATTTCTCTAATAATCTAGACATTCTCTTATAACTTATCTCGCTAGTCCCTAGATTCCTTAAATAATATATTCCTTTTAAAGTCTTAATACTAACGCTATAGCTCTGTTGTGCCCCTAAGTTATTCCTTTATAAAAGTCTTTTATAAACTTTTTTGCGATTTCCTTTAGTATATACGTAGCCTCTTAGTGCTTGTACTGTTCTAAATCTAGATCCTTATCCTATGCTTCTTAGATCCTTTATAACTATATATGTGACAGGCTTGTACAAATGCTTCTAAACCAAAGCTTGTAGATTGCTACTATACAAGAATACTAAGCTAAGGAGAAGAAGAAGAAGAAGAGTCGTTTAGGGGCAGTAGGTAGACATATCGCGAGGGCCGCCAAGGCGCTAGTGGTAAGCGAGCTAATAGCGATTTTGCATGCCGGGTATGGAAAATCCTAATTGGTTAAATATGGCAGGTAACGCGCTTTAGCACCGTCACATCACCCCCCCTCCTAAAAAAGCCTGCCCTTAGGCTTTGTCTAAGTTCTTTATTGTTATTTAAATTATCATAGTTATCTAACCCCTCTTCCTAGCATTTAACCCAGCTATCTAACTTACGTGGTGGTCTAGGGAGGTCTAGGTGGGCTAGGTGGAAATCTTGTAGCTTATAGGGAGAGTACTTAAAATTGGATGCGGGGTACCATTTTGGATCTTCGTTATAACCTACCCAGCTTACACGGTATTTTAAGGTACTACGGTCCTTCTTTACTACTAAGATCTCTTCGATTTCCTATTCTTCGTCCTCTACAATCTAAATTGGCAGCAGGGGGTCGTTGTACTGTCTAGGCAATAGGTCGTCCGCGGCCTTCCGCAGTCGGTCTGGAGAGAAGATAGGGTGGATCTTTATTAACTCTAGTAGCTTAACCTTAAAAGAGTGCCCTACCTTCTTAGGGATTTTATAGGGGCCAGCTATTTAGTAGTCTAGCTTGCGGCTTAGCCTCTAGGTTTTCTAGTTCTTTGTTAATACCTATACCTTATCTCCTACGTAGAAGTCTACCTTACGGCGGTGTTAGTTTACGTCGGCCTCTTTCTTCTCTTGTGCCCTTTTTATAATTGCTTAGGCAGTCTCCTAGGCCCTATGCATTCTCTTAGCGAATATCTGGGCCTCCTTATAGCTAAGGCGTTCGCGGGCCGTTATAGGTCCTATAGGTCTATCCTAATCAAAGAATGTTCGTGGCCTGTATCTATAGAGTAACTTAAATAGCAATATTCCTATACTATTATAAGGGAGCGTAAGCTATGCGTAGTCTATTATAGGTAGTAGTTCTAACCAGTTATCCTAGTAGTAGTTAATAAAGGGGCGAAGTTGCTAGTTAAGGTACTAGTTTATAATCTCGGTTTAGCCGTTAGTCTAAGAGTAGAATATGGTAGAGAGCTTAATTTTAATCCTAAGGATACAGCAGAATTCGTTCTAAAAGTCTAATATAAACTAGGGTCCACGGTTAGAGACAATTAACTTAGGAGCGCTATAGATCCGGTAGATATTATTAACGTATATATGGGCCATGTCCTTTGCGGTTATAGTCTTAAAGTAAGGGAGGGAAACGGCTTATTTACTTAGTCGGTCGACTACTATAAAGGCCATATTATAGCCGTGTTTATTCTTTAGGAATAATTTAAAGTCTATTATAATATGTTGCTAAGGGCGTTTGGGAACTAGCAGTAGTTATAGCTATTTAGGAGTTCGGTCCCTAGGGGTATTTACACGTTTGCAAGCATAATAATTTTTAATAAATTATTCTATATTAGACAGGAGTCCTCGCTAATAGTAATAAGGTAATAGTAGTTAGTGGGTCTTGTCTTAACTAGGGTATACTATAGAGACTTAATAGTGGGCTTTATAGATTAGCTCTATTTGTAGGTTGTTAATATCTAGAACTATAAGCCGTTCTTAGTATAGGAGCAGTCCGTCTTCCATTTCCAAATTAGGGTTACCCCCCATAGCTTAATTACGGAGGGCTTTTAGGGATTTAGCTGTACGGTTTATGGTTAGGATGTAATTAATTAGTCCTATTAGTTTATCTAGGGTCTTTCCTTCTATAGGTACTACCTTATTCTATTTAGAGCTTAGTTCCTTAAAGATACACAGGTTAAGCTATTCGGTACGGAGGAGGGCGCGTGTCTGGTACTAAGCCTTTAACTCGTTTTATAGCCCTACATCCTATTCTCTCCGGGTTAGGGCGTTAGCTTTAGCATTTTGCCTACTAGGGTAGTATATAATTGTAAAGAAGAATTGGGAGAGTATTTTAGCCTACCAGGCCTATTAACCGGTAAGTTATTTTATTGTTATAAAATACTTAAGGGCTTTATAATTAGTATAAACCTTAATCTAAGAGTCTATGCTTCTAGGCTCTACGCGCTACTAGGACAATAATTATATAATAGCCAACATTTCCTTATTATGCACTTCGTAGTTGCACTTAGCTAGGGCTATTATTTTTAAGAAGAACGCAATAGGGTACTATTCACCGTCTAGGTATAGCTATAAAAGGACTCCCACTACTACCCCATTAGAGGCATCCGTTTTTAGCATTAATTTAAGGTCTAGGTCGTAGTAATAAAGGATTAAGGAGGAGATAAGTCAGTCCTTTAACTCCTTAAAGGCTTTTATACAGTTATCGTTAAAGATAAAGGACGTGTCGTTCTTAGTTAGTTATATAAGAGGCTTGGCTATAACTCCGTAGTTATGGATAAACTAATAGTAGAAATTATAAAAGCTGAGGAAGGACTAGATTCCTTTTATAGTATAAGGGGGTTTCTAGTTACGGATTGCCTTAACCTTCTCTAGGTTAACTTTAATTCCTTCTATACTAATAATAAACCTAAGGTACTTTATGCGTTTTACTCTAAATTCGTATTTTTTTAATATTAACTTATAGGCCTGCATTTTGTAGTCCCTCTAGGACCTTCTTAATATAAACTTGGTGCTCTAGTTCGTTGTCTAAGTATATAAGAATATTATCTAGGTATGCTGTATAGAATTCGTTAAGGTAATTAAAAAGAACATTATTTATATACCGTTAATAAGTGGCTAGCTTATTTATTAGTTTAAAAGGAAGGACTTTATATTTATAAGACCCGTAATAGGTACGGAACGTTATTAGGTTTTCTAATACAGGGTCCATCCTAATTTAGTAAAAAGCTTAGCGGATATTAAGCTTAGTAAAGATTTTAGCCTACGTTAGGAAAAAATTTACCAGCATTTTTGCAGCATTTGGCAGCATTTGGCGGCCAAATACGCATTTCGCGCATTGCAACATATAGCGTATAGTATCAACTAAGGAGCGGCATACTGCCGCATTTAACAGAAACCAACAACGCGGTGCAGCTAATTACGCATTTGCAGCTACCCAGTTAAGTAGTGCCTTTATTCTATTAAGCTTTTTTTACACTTAATACGCAATTAATATATAATGCCCTCCTCGCGCATTCTGTATATCTTGCTCACTTTAAGCAATAGATAAGCGTTACTCTTCCCGCGCACTTAATAGTATTTACTTAGTCTATACGGTTGGTAGTATTTACCCATTCCACGTAATTGGTATACTTTACTCACTTCAAGCAATAGATAAGTGTTGCTCTTCCTACGCGGTTATTATTAAGTGTTTATCCCACGCACTTAATGGTATTTGTTTAGTCTGCATAGTTAGTAGTATTTACCTATTCCGCGTAATTGGTATACTTTACTTAGTCTACGCAGTTAGTACCCTTTACTTATTCTACACAGTTAATATTCTTTACTTATTCTACGCACCTAGCACATACTATACAAAGAACACATTTTAACCTAATAGTAGTATAGTATAACCTTAATACGCCTAATAACGCCCTTTAGTTAACCTACTATTTTAAGTTTAATATTTACATTAGTTCCGCCGTAATAGTAGCACCACACTACTAAACCCCTAATCATCTTCATTCTCGCCATCATTTTCCCTATTAATTCCACTGCCTTCTCTATTCTTATCCTCTTCATCACTGTTGTTTTCCCCATCTATTCCGCTGCCTTCTCTACTCTCATCCTCTTTATTAGCAAGTTCTAATATTACCCATTCATCTCCACTCCATAGACAGGCCTTTATATCCTCTAGTATAGCACTATCTATAATATCTATAACCTCGGACTTGCTGGCAAATATACACTGTAAGATATGGTAATCAATTCCTATTTCCTATTTATTGTCACCTTGAATTTATTTAAGGAGCGCTTTAATAGCGTTAATGTTATAGTTATATAGCATTAAAATCGTCTCATTAGTATACTGCGAGAAGGAGACCTTATATGTGATTTTAGGGCTTATTCTTGGCAACAAATGCGCTGGGCTACCGTTGTCCTATTATATTATCTTTATTAGCCCATATATAACAATTAAAATGGTGGGATATTATAAAATAGGAAATAGCGGCAAAGTGCTATAGTATATAGCAAGTATTGCGATATAATGTTACAACGCAATCAATGTAATATTGTGTGTTTACACTTATAGTATACGGTCGTTAAGTAAACCCATTATTATACTTAGGATCCAGTTCCTCTAGATCTTCTATAGTATCCTTAAAAGGATTACTAATTGCCTACTAAGTCTATGGCATCTTGTCTCTGGTTATATTCTATATCTTATTAACTTATTATAGAAGTAGCCTACATAGCCTTTTATCACGCTTAGGTTAGTAGCTCTTCTAGGTATTCTATAGTTGCTCCCAACTATCTATAATACGCTTTAGTAAGTATAGTAAGAGGCTTCCTATAGTTTTACCTGTAACTATAGCGTTAACTTTAAACTTATAAATAATTCATATTCCGCTTCTGTAGTCCTTAAGCGCATATTAAATTGCCACATATATAAGCCATATTATATTAGCTATAATAGGCGAGAATAGGTCAGCACTATTCTTGTTAAGGGCGAGTAACCTTAGCCTAGTATTAAAGAACACGCGCTTAATATAGTGTGCAATAATCAGCGCCCTAAATCTTGTCTCTCCATTCTAGCCTTAGTTAGTTAGGTATAATAAAAGGCAGAGTACTAACCAGGCCACCAAGCGTAAAGCAGTTATCCTTAAGTAGTTCCTCTACTTCCTTTACCACAACCTCAGTATCTAGTTTAAGGCAGTTATAGCTCCTAGCAACAGTATCACGCACTATATTTATTATAGCACACTAAAACACGCTAAGTTGGTTATATAGCTAGAAAACTAGTTAGCACAGTGCTATTAAATCTAAGGACTGCAAACCTTGCATACCGCCAGCCCCAGTGGCATACTTAATACTCTATTTATTGGGCCTTTATAACAGTCTATAATAGCAATCGCCTCTTTCCATATCTGCTTCATTAGTGTGTTCAGACCGCTTATATTTATTTCCAGCTAGGGAGAGAGATAAAGCTCTTTAGGCATAGAGCCTGTTATTATATATACGATAAGACGTGTCTAAGCAATACCATATATCTTTATATCAACTAGGCTAAGTGGCTGCTTTATACGTTATCCAAAGTCATCCCATAGCGGTTATTCGTCTAAGTAACATATACGTTTCTTTTAAGTGTAGGTTTTGGATGTCCTAGGGTTGCTTAGGGTTTATAGGCTTTCGTCTAATAAGAATAGGACTATCCGTTAGGATAACGTTATTAAAATTAACAATAATAGGTTATACTGTGGCATATAATAGTATTAATAACAGCCTTGCCTTTTAACGGAGACAATTACAGTATAAAGCTTAATATCATCCCCTTTAAGATCCAGATTATCTTAGAAGCTACTACTTAACTTATAGCATCTTCGTTTACTTTTCTACGGAATAGGTAGAGGATAAGTATATCAGTCTAGTAAAACTATTTAGCTTTTATACGCACCTTACTTCCCTAGGAGATACTAGATGGTCTAGAGTCTTATACCTAACATACTTTAAATAACAACCTATTTAACTTTTATGGTATAAATTAGGGTTTTCTCACTAAGTATAGATAGAAAAGAGCCTTAACTAACTTATAATAATAAGTTAGAAGGGCGGCCTGACTGTTTATTAGGCTTTATAACAGGGCGATTAGATTACCTTACCATGGCATAGGGTCCTACTTTATGTAATATTTTTTCTATACCGCGTAGAAGCCTAGTTCCTTACAATATTTACCTACTTTTAAGGTAGAGGGTACAGTGTATAGGATGTAAAGGGTAGCCAGCGCGTAGAGGGTAATACGTAGTAGTGTTATGTTCTAGTTTGTTATAGTCATAGCAATCTGCCCCTTTATTGCAATCCGGCGCCGCTAGTCACAACTTGCCGCTATTTTAGCTAAGTTATATTTATTTACTACCTAGTATAAGCCTGTTTCCTTACATATACATTAACCTATGCCCTATTTATTTGCTCAAAGTCTTCATTATATATAGTATTATATATATCCCAATCGCTATAGTTATTTACAAAGAAACAGTCTATAACGTTAATATCCGTTAGTATAAGTGAGATGGGCCTTGTAATATAGTTAATGTTATATATCTAAAGGGCATCTAGCGTGCATCTTGTCCTACTACTAAATGGCTTTATACTCTGCACTCTAAGCATTCCAGTTCTTGCGTTAATTTTACCACTATTACAAACTTAGAGGGTCTCTACTAACGCACTAGCGTATTTTAGGTATTTACCCTCTCTATCCAATCACCCAGTATCCTAGATTATAAGTAGCAGATAAAGCCTCCCAACTTTATTGCCATAGAGGCTATTATTTACCTACTTATATTCTTGCACTATTACAGCATTATAGCAGGGGGCTCTAGTGTCAGCCTATAATAGGGTATATTAAGCAAACACCTTATTAAGCTTATTAGTATTAGTGGCGTCCTTTCTAAAGCAAATATAGCATATAACACTGTGATAGATGCTTAGGGGCATCTTTAATACCCAATTGTTATCAGCCTCTAGTTAGTTAACGTCCTAGTCTATTCGCCAGATTCCGTTAATCTACTTATAGCATTCCCTTATAAAGGGGGCCAGTTTAGATGTAAGGTCAGTAATCTCTATCTAGCACTATACCTCCTCAACCGTACACCAGATAGATATGTTAATTCTCTAATCTTAAAGTATTTAAGCTGTATAGTTATTAAAGTTCCACATATATAAGCGATGTGCGTATATATTAACTGTAGGACCTAGTCATATCGTCTATATTACGCTCATTAGGTCTGCTATATTAATTATATTAGTTAACACCTATAGCTCAAGTTCGTTCCAAAGCATCATATTAAGATATATAGTGTTATATTATAGCATCTGCTTTTTATAGTTGTTCCGTTTATTAGTCCTACAGTAGAATACCTTCTACAGCTTATATGCTTACTCCAAGTACTCTATATCTATGCCTCCAATTACTCCTAATCGCTAAATGCTCTCTAGATAGTAGGTAATGGCATATAGCTTAGGAATATTAAAGTGTAATAGTCCTACCTTACTTAGTTAAAACGGAAGAAATATATCCTTTGTCTTATTTATTCTATAAATAGCTGCTGCTAGGTACCGGATGGTTGATTCGTCATATAATACATATTAAGATAGTATAGTAAAGTCCATAAACGCCCAGATAAATAGCATAGCGCCTTTATTCTGTTTTAGTAAGGGTGCTATAGCAGGGACCAATTATCATAACAGAGATTTATACATCTTTTCTGTCCATTGGCCGACATTTACCCAGCTATCCCACACCATTATATCAGTAAATTGCTCTACCTATACAAAGCGGGTGGTAATAAGTGCATTAACATTTAACATCTCCTGGCCACAACCATCTGTGCGCAGGATATTAAGGCCCTAATATTTTCCAGCCTATATTTCACTTTATATAAGCCCCTTAATCTAGTGCATAAGGTGTTTACTAGTAAGGCCTTTAAGCACCTAGTATAGGAAATTAGGCGCCATTATCTTGTGGATATTAGATAGATTATGGCCCTATACAAAGTTGCAGAACAGCCAAATATAATCCAAGTCATCCTTCTTATCAGTATCGCAACCTTCCTACTGCATTTATATTTGGTCTTTTATCAATTGGTATATATAGAACGGCTATAGCCGCTAAATGGCAGTCGTTAAATCATGCCGTTTATTTGTATATATGTAACAAATTGAACATTTGCGGCTACTCTTAATACCTATAAGCGTGACCTATTCTTTATAATTAGCCATAAATACAGCCAGAAGTGGAAAGCAGTGTTAATCCTAGCTATCCGCGCATAGGAGACGTACTCCTTCTTTACTAGCTTTCTCTAACACTGTAGGCATCATTAGCTTAACCATATAAGCAGTAGGGTTGTCACTAAAGCATACATTTAAGGATAGCTATAAGGGTCTTATATTACACCGCTAGTTATATTATTTAGTTGCTAGGTATATAGACCGGGAGGTATATAAGTAGCAATAGGGCTAGTCAATTTACAGATCATTAAACGCGCAGTTTAATATTTCCAATTAAAATATAGAGCGGCCATGCTTTCTTGCCGCCGGCGTATTATATTAGTTAGGTCTTATCACTGGCTAATATAATCAGCACTATAGTTGCGCCAAGCGGTAGCTGCTCTTGCGTCTCCTACTACCAGTCTGCCATATTAAGCTTATTGTATATTCTTATTCCTACTAACAAGTACTGCCTCACTGGCAAGAAAGTTATATCTCCTTAGAAAGGGCTGTAACTAATAAAGAGGGACACAATCTCTAGAGCATTTTGGTGACGTACCAGCAGCTACTGGTCCCCTACAGTTACAATTATTTCAATCCACTGCAGTTACTTACTCTTGGATTACATCCATTTTAAAAGTAGTTTTGCTTTAACATCTTTAGCACTCCAGTAAGAAAAATAGTTAGCAAATATTCCCTAAAGCCTAATATTATTAAACCACTTATTAATAGCGTGGTTAGAAGTCCTGTGGCTCACCTACCACAAGACCTATATATATTCTGCCTTACTGCTAAAAGGATAAAATAGGGGAGATGTCTTATCTAGTGCACTGCTAGTACGTTCAATATACGGCATAATATCGCATACTGCCGCAGTATTGTCCGCAGTTTACGGATTTCCTTGGTTCCGTCCCAGAGGCTTTCCTATAGCACAGCCAGTGGCCTCTTTAAATGTTTTAGTCTAAAAGACGTCCGTAGATATTCCAGTTAAAGTTTACCAATTAGTCTTAACTATCACCAGGTTATACACCCTATTAAATATTACGGAATTATTGTTATAGTGCACATCCGCAGCCCTGTTATTTAGCTTATTAATAATATTATCGCCTAGAGCTTATATAGGTGGCTACTTATTATCTTACTCCGATTCGGCCTTATAATTAATTGTTTAATGCCCTTCTAAGGTTTAATAGCATAGTACATCATTGTCCATATATTATGTAAGTGACCACTTATTATCTTACTCTAGCTCGGCCCTATAATAGGCTGTCTAATACTCCCCTAAGCTTTAATAGCATAAGGGTGCATTGTTATCTATCTCTCTAATATTAACGGCCTTATATCTATCCTTCTTCCGTTTCTGTTTTCTTAGATAATATTATTTATAACAGGTTAGACCGCCCATACTTTTTACTTTAGTCCTATACTTTCCACATTACCGCTAGATAGAGCTCATTTATAAATTGCCGTATTAAGCTGCAACTTACTACAGTTTGGTTAAAAGGGGGCCGAAAACAATATCTATATAAAACCGTATGTTTAAAGTAGTATTTATGGCTCATGCTACGTTACAAGCAAGAGTATAGTAATGTCCGTAGACACTAATGCGCTAAATAGCGCAATCCGCTGCATTTTACGCTAATTTACGCTAAATCGCGTCACGTTAGGCTAGAAGGCTCTACTTATTACCAACATTACGCCGCCTCTCTGTTATACTAAGCACAGGATTCTAAACACCACTATTCCCTACTTAAGATACTAGACTATCTTTTATAATAGGACGCGATATATAACAGCGGTATACCGCAAATACGGCGTGGTACAACTCTATAAGCGCTATAAACCCATAAAAAGACATATAGCTTATTACTAGCTTAGGTATCACTACAGAGAGACTTAATACTATTAAGCAGACTTTTAAGCAGGTTATTATCAAGGATAGTATCCTACATATTTCATTTCGCGGACAACTAAACAATTTACTACACAAGTAGGTAATCCAGAAAGTTATCCATTAAGTAATAGAATGCAAGAAGGCACTAGCGCTATGGGTATATAAGGCCATATAGAATATGCTAGCCCGCGCACAGTTAAATATACGCAAAAAGATAAAGATACCAGGGCGGCCTGGCATTAACTATATAGTAGATACAGAAAAGGGGCATACAGCTACTATAAACTCGCAGAACTTGTCCCCACTTAGCCATATACAGAACTATAGCTGCAATCTTAAACAACTCGTTATACTACTTTATAGGCGGCAACTAGATAGTACAAACTCAGTCCTAAGCATAGACATGGCCTTAAGTCTAATATCGCTGCCTAATACGCCTTAAGGCCTATATATAGTTAAATATCAGCTACTAGTTAAGATGTTTTTAAAGGCCGGGGTGGATTATAACAAGGAGTAGATATAGGCCGCCTATATAGAGACTATACCTATCTAAAATAATAGGGCCTTAAAGGCTGCTTTGTTAAGGGCAGTTCATTATAGGGTAGGCTAGGCTATATTCACAGCTATCCATAGAGATAGTATGCAGGTGTCCGTCCTAATTATAATATATTGCTAATATTTATCTAGCCCCATTACTAGCGCAACACATTTCGCCAGGCGGGCTAGAAGGCATTAATTAATTATAGTTAATCTAATCTATATAGAGATAGTAACTTTAGTTAAGTTTGCCTTACAGCAAGACCTCCTATCACACTAGGAAGCCCTAAAATTATTATCTATATACACAATCTCAGGTTATCTAGGCGTAGTACAGCAAATCGCCTTTACTATAGGCTCTTTTATTAGGGGCAATTATATAGACATTATATTTGTCCTGTGTTTTACTAGCTAGTAGCCAGTAAGGTAGGACAAATATCATTCTAAGGACCTATAGCCTTAGCGACAAGTTTCTTAAGATATAGTAAGGGCGTACTAATACCGGCAATAGCATAGCCTAGGTTAGGGAACTGCCTAATATAAATAGAAGAGGGCGTTAAGTCGCGTTGCCTTAGCAGCAGCTATAGCAAGAAAAGGATTAGATACTATTTAGGGTTATTACAGTTTAGCAAAAATAGAGGCGGCCCATACTATACGGAGAGTAATTAATAATAGTTGCGGTTAGTATATCTAAAAGTCAGCGTCGCTATTAGCATTATTAATAACATAAGCAGTTAGCAAGCTTAGCTATAAGACTACAGCTAGCTAGCAGCTCGCTACCTTAATAGTAAGATTTAGTGGTAGTTAAAGCTTTTAGTAGAGCTCTATATAGAGCTTTAGTATAGAGCTTTAGTAGAGCTCCGTGCAGAACTTTAATAGAGCTCTATATAGAGTTTCCATAAAGCTCTATATAGAGTTTCCATAGAGCTCTATATGGAGTCTTAATAGAGCTCTATATAAAGCTTTAAGGGAGCTTTATAGAGCCTCTTTAGCAGAGCTCCTAGTAAAACCTTTAACAGAGCTCTATACTAAGCCCCTAGTAAAGCTTTAATAGCTAGGGAAATTAATTATAGAGTCTGGCTTTAAGCTAGAATTATTATAGATTAGTAAACCCTTAGTTAAATACAGCATGCGCTAAAACTAGGTTAGAGGCTCTGCTAAAGGCTCTACCAGCTATACTACTTACCTAATTAAGACAGCTAGCTAACAGCTTAACAGTTAGCGGACAGCAAGCAATCTACTTAACACAGTTAGTTAGCTATAAAAGCTAAAGCTTATAGCTAGCTAACTGGTTATAGTTATTAGCAAGATATCTAGACTACAATTTAACTAGTTAAGTACTTAAAATCTAGATTATAGATTAGCATTAATTAACTGCTAGCCTACAAGGGATAGAAATTAGGGTTACTAGACTTTATAAATTAGGCTGTCTTTACCATAATATACTTATCTGTTTTAGAGATTATAATTATTAAGAGTCTATCCTATTTAGCTGTGACACATAGTGTCACAATATACTATATTTTATTCAGTGCTATAGCAAAATTGCAAATGCCAAAGGCCTATAGCTACTACCGCTCTTAACTTCTATCTAGTGTCCCTATTTAAGGGTCTCGCTGCTAGTAGTATCTATAACATCCGTTCTTACCACTCTCCTTATATTCCGACGCCACTAACATCCTCTCTATTATTATTATCCTTACTATTATCACCAGCACCGTCCCAGCCATTATTATCAGCGCCCTCTCTATTAGCCTCATTCCACGCTTTAGTATAATTACTAGTACTGCTAATATTTATTACACCTACAAAGTCAGGGATAGCAATGTCAAAGTTAACATCTATACTGTACAAAATGGGCATATAATCAGCTGTACGCTAGCAGTAGACACACTATATAGTTTCGTCAACGTCAAACGGGGCAACAAGTTGCTAAAAGTTCTCTTTCTACTTAGGATTCTTAAGGTTAATAAATACCTTATTATCCTTACACCACTTTTTAATTTTATAGTACGCAGTATTTATAAAGGTCTTATTACTGGTATAATGATTATAGACCACCTAGGGACTACTAATAATAACAAGGCCCGCTTATAGTCTAGTAATTACAAGAAGGTTCCTTACTATATCCTAGACAAATTTTAGCGGACTAGCGACTATTATATTATACACCAATAACTCCACCTAGCCGCCTTAGATGCTATTAACAGTAAAGACCTTAATCTTGCTAACTACTGGCGCAAATTCCCACCACTTACTGCCATCTTACTAGGCGTAGCACCATTCTTTAAGCGCATATAGTGCTGCGGAGTAGATGGCAAGTTAGGCTATATACAAAACGGTAAGGCTAACCTCTAATAGCTTAAATCTAAAGTCTATTAGCGCCATGGCTACCTAGAATACGCGTCAAGCATAGACTAGGTTATACATTAATTGGCTAAACTCGTTTACCTATATAGTACCATTAACGGCAAGGAACGCAATAGGGTGGTCACAGCGCAGCACATCCTTAAAAAAGCTTGCCGCCAGCTTTAACTGCTTTTAGTCCTTAACTATTAAGCTTATCTAAAGCTGGCCATATAGTAGAATGGTATTTATAAGACATATAATGTCTTTAATAAATTAATATTATAGCAAGAACCACACTATATCTATACTAGCCGCAAGAAGACGCGTATAGAGGAAGATAGATTTCTAATAGTAAAATGGATTATTAAAATTAGGACCAACAATTGGTTTTAGTTAGTATATATCACTAAGGAAAACCTAAGGCATAGGGTTGCTAGCCTAGATTTATAGACCTCTTTAGATTAAATATAGTCTACTCTAGGCAAATCTAGCAAGACTGCCCAGCTTAAACACCTTCTTAGCCTTATTATAGAAAACTGCGCGTGCGGCATTAATGGAATATATACAGGTCTACAAGACTACATTAGGTGTTATAAGAATAATATTAGCCTTCTTAGCCAGGTATATAATAACTATATTAGCCGTGAGTATTAATCCTATCTTATTATCTTGTATTATATTATCACCAAGCGCAAATCAGTGTAAGTATTGGCGGAATTCGGCGTATTTAGTCATATTAGGGTCTGTAATAGGATATAGGTTTCCATTACTGTCTAAGATACCTATAAGGTATAACAGCTACTAACCTTTAGACAAATCTATAACCTATAACCACTTATTAAAGCTAGTAGCATTACTAGCCTTAAACGTATAGTAGAGCAGGAATACTATATTTAGCATAGATGCGTCCTTATTAATTATAGCATAGTTATCCTATTTCTTAAAATACTTAGGACAAGTATTAATGCCTGCCGCTATTTACTATATAATAGTATCCCATATATAGACCTTAGTTTCCGTTAAGCATATATAGCGGTAAAGGACAATAGGAAATTTAGTGAGACAGCCTTACATAATCAGTGCCTTATAGTCCTCTATAAGTATATTATTAATCGTCTCAGCCAGCATATCTAGTTAGCAATTAAGCGGCGACAAGACCTAAATTCTAGTAGGATCCTGCTAAGGCAACCTAAGTCAATACTAGTATTATACTAAAATAGTTAGGAAAGTTAATTTCCCAACACCACCGGGGCCTTAGATTAGCAAAATACCGCCTATTATATATTTAAGCGCAGTATAGGCACCTATTTACTCTTTATTAAGTAGCGGCAAGATAGCCTTAAGGGCATTATTAACTAAGTTCTTCCCATACTTAGTAATATTATAGTTAAAGTAATTAATACGTGGGAGATCTGTAAAGTTGTTAAATAGTATAATTTAGCACTTAATTTAGAAACTGTCGCCTCCTTACTATAGATGGCGTAGAGTATTAATCTCTTAGGAGATTCTAACCTTAGGGACACGCTTAGTTATAAGACATTTAATACCCTATGCCGTAATTAGGGCCTTGCTTAGGTCATCAACTATTATAAAGTTATTACTACTTAGGACATACTCCAGAGTAAATGTAGGGTTTAGTATAAACTTATAACCCACCTATAGTTAAAAGATAAAAGTATAGTAGTTATAGCTGGAGCTAAAGGGAGTAGTATTAACAATAACTCCTTTTTAGCTAGCCTAGCTATCTACATCTTTACCTAGAAATGAGATATTAATAATAGAGTTGGTGTAAAGGGTAAGACTATTAACCATCTAAATAGCAGCGTAGTAGACTTAGTCCGCGCTACCTAGAAAGGTAATAAAATAAATAATAGTAGGTACCTAGGGGTTCTGGTTAACAACCTTAAGGCTTATAACTGCAGCATAGAACTAGACCGTAAAATACTTAAAAACGCTATTAAACTAATACCTTATAGGGATTTTATATGATGGTCAGTTCTCTATTAAGAGCTATATACCAAGCTAGACATTTATATTATGGTTTTTCCACTAGCAACCTAAAGGATTGTTAACACTCTGCTACTATAGGCTTACGTTTAGGCTTATAATATAACTATTAAGCCATTTAGTGCCTAGTATAAAGAAGTAGATAATAATTATAGGATTATTTAACAGCATATCCTAAGCTTTATAGATTTGCGGTATAAATAGGCCAAAGTCCCTATTAACAAAGAAGTACTTACTAAGCAACGTGCGTATACCTAGTACAAGTTTATTAAAGGCGGCAACGAACCTAATATAATAAAGTTATAGGGTTATAGTATTTTATAGGAGAATACAAGTAAGATACTTAAGTATAGTTAGATGTAACAGTTGTTAAGTAACCAGAGAAGCAGCATTAGTAGTACTAACCTTAATATTACTAGCAATATTAGCATCCGTAAATTAGACAGACGCTATCTTATATAAACAGTAAGTAGGTATTCCACTAGCCTTATAAGACACCTGGAATATAATACCATATACTATAATATACTCTTTAATAATTTGCGTAACAAACTAAACTATAAGGTAGTTATTACTTAGAAGCTAGAGTATATCTAAAGGTTTAGCTATTACGGAATCGCTATCCTCTATATAGGTGTCTAGATTATCTACTAGGCTATTTACTACTAAATAGAAGCCGGCTATATTAAGGGGTTTAGGCAAAGGAGAAGTAGCAGCTATACTTAAAGCGGCAGCACCTAGTGCATCTACCTTACCTAGAGTAGTTGCGGCGTCTATTACCTAAATCAAAGTAGGTCCACTTATACAATCATTAATATTATGCCCTATAACTCCGCAGTTCTTACATACCTAACCACAGAAAACAGTTTAATGGTCTAGGGAGTTATAGTTTAAGCAAGTCCACTTCTTCTTATCTAATAGCTAAGAACAGTCTCGCTTTCTATAGCCTATAGCACTATATTAATTGCATATCACATAAGGATAGTTACTCTTAAGATAACCAGCTTCCCTACAATTATTATACATAGGGTTAGGGCAGTTAGCTTTAAAATAACCAGCCTTACCACAGCTATAATAAAGTTAAGAAGCTTTCTTAAGAGGACAATTAGTGCGCATATAGCCGGTAGATAGACAGAGATAGTATTTTAGAGCATTATTAGCCAAGAGGTATAGACTGCCAAGCTCTAAAAGAAGAGGCTTATTAAGCGCAGGGCCCTTACTATTGCCTTACAAGACACCAAAGTCCACAGCCACTATAGTTAAGGCAATCTTAAAAACCACAACGCCCTTAGCGAACTTTTTGTGGTTATAGATATAGTTAACATCGCAAGTTATAAAATAATTAGTGGGTAGGTCCATTTTAGTAGCAGGCTATATTAAGTGGTAGTCTATATAAATATATTAGTAAATATAGATTCTCCATCGCATAGCTAAGGTTAAAGATAAGGCAGCTAACTTACTATATTATAAGGCTCTATAGCCTAAATAGATCTACAAAGGCACTGGTTATAGAGGTAGATGCTAATAGGGTAGAAATAAGGGAGGGTGGTTAGTAGAGTTAGGTTAACTAGTAAAGATAAGGAAATAAGGCGCGCCCTAACAAAATTATATATATAAGGCCTTGGCGGCAATATATATAGTTATATACTCTATAGGTTAAACACATATAAAGGCAAATCTATAGTAATAAGACCAACTTATAGAGGAAGACGTGGTATAGTATAAGTTAAGGGGACTACCCTACCTAGCCTATCTCTTAATATAGGCTAGGCGATAGTCTAGCACCATTAAGCTCTTATAGTTTATAATATAAGCATATAGACATATAGAAGGGTAAGAAAAAAGAGAAGTAAGTAGTAAAGTAAAAGCACTTTACTATAGGTAGGCTAATTACGTTATAGGTAAACGGAAACTTAAACACTATAATCCATCAAAAATATCACTAATAAGCACAGCCTACCACTGCTAGAAAGTACAAGTCTTTTCCTCCCTTAATTAATAAGAGAAAAGGTATTATTAGCTAAACAATCTCTTACTAGAGTACTAGGTGGGGAGCAGGATATTATAAGACTATATATAGTTCTAAACAGATCTAAAATAAAGATATTAAATATAAGAGACTTTAACGCAGAAAATACTATAGTAGAACACTAACCTCTTATATAATACCAAATAGATAAATAGCAAGATAAGTTAACATTGCTAAGCGGCTAGATACTAGGTATATACAACATATCTACTATCCTAAAATACCCTAATATACCCCAATATGCCCTAATATGTCCTAATATACCGCAAAATGCCACAAAATGCTATTAATTGTATAAACTTATAATATAAGATACAAAACCTCCTATAACCTTTTACGGTAGATATATATTTAAATAAGCACTAGATGTTTAGGCACAGACATAAAAGCATCCTATATACTAGATAATTATTATTCTAAATAGACTTACCTAGTAGGCCCTTAAGTATATAATAATAACACTAGTAATTACAAAGTAAGTATAATATATTACCATCCACTAGATATACTACCTATTATATACTAAGCACTTTACAATAATAGAGTCTGTATATATAGATATAGGCCAGCCCTCTAACTCTAGTAGCACACATATCCACTAACTTTATACAACAATAAGAAATATAGTAACGCCTATAATAAGTGCAATATATTACCGTTTACTAGAAATACTACCTATTATATAGCAAACACTTTACAGCAATAGAGCCTATATATATAGACGCAGGCCAGCCCTCTAACTTTAGCGGTACATATATATACCAACTTTATTAATAATAAGAAATATAATAACACCCATAACCTCCCATATTCTACTATACTATAATAACTAGTTACCCCTCTGTAGGCACTTAATAAATCACTTATATTAAAAACTATAAAAGTTTAGCAGTACTAGACCGCCACCCAGCCCTAAATAGGCTGGGTAGGGTAGTCCCTATATATTATACAATTATGCCCTTATATAATTGTGCCCTTATTTAACTGCATAGCACTAAGTCTAGCCATATTTACCCCAACTAGTAGCAGCAAACAACAGCTAATTTCACCTCTATACAGGCATATATAGGCAATTATAAGATCTACTACTTTACCTCTTCTTTATTTACCTTACTTACCTTACCTTTTATCTCTCTAATAACTAACCTCTAACTATATCTAACACTAGAGTTATACTAGTATAGCACTAGCCAGCTACCGCATAAAGCTATCCTACTTTAACAGTTACCTTCTACTTAATATATACTGTAATATTGTATATACCTAACTAAATAAACGACTTAATAATAACGCAACTATAGGCAAAGCTAGACACATAGTACAAGGCGAACCTAAAGCTAACTAAAAATATAAACATTGCCTAAGGCTTTAGAATAACCATTAAAAACTATAATAGACTAAAAGAGAGGGTTAAAGATATTATAATTAAAGTTAAGCCTAAGCACATAACATATTACAGCAACTCTATAATAATAAAAGAAGGATATATTAAGGAGTTTTATAAGCAACTCCTATAATTTACTAATACTCCACTGGATTAGAAACTGCGGGTAATCCTAAAAATTATAGAAAGTACTTATTCTAATTATGTAAGGAGGATACTAAGTACCTCCAATAAATCAAAAAACCTACCTCTATGTAAATATACGTTACCCTAAAAGACTAAAGCATAAGATAAGACAACGCCACCTTAGCTACTGCATATAATATAGCCTATAAACATTACCACAAACCCACTGCCTAATATCCCTTTACCTTAGCTAGCAACCCCAGCAGTAAGCAACGCAATTAATATAGGAGATATCAAGATTGAAATCCAATCTATAGGCTTAACAGGCAAGTTAATAGTTAGAGTAGTCCAAGTCTTATATCTAATAAGCGGAAACCCATATATAGCTCTAGGTAAGCTATAGGAGGAACTACAAGCCTATATAGAGCTTAATATTAATAGTCCGCCTAAAAAGAATATCTATATATCGCCATAGAGATATAAAAACCTTGCAATACGGTCAGAGGGCACACTTATTACAGCTCTTAACAAAATGGCAAAAAATGGCACAAAGGAGGCCATGCTTATAGCATTATTCTTACCTCCTAGCTTAAACTCCTAAGTCGCTACCATTAATAATATACCGCCAGCCATCAAATCCGAGGCACCTAGACGCAATAGACGCAGCATAAAAAACAGCTAGTAAGTCCCAACATTATATAAAGCCAGCGGCAAGAGCAAACTAGGAGAAAGCAAGAAGCGAAGTTATTTAGAATTAGCAGTATATAGCTCTAAGGAAAATAGTAAGAGCAAGCCTATTAGATATAAGAAATTAGATAATAGTAAGACCAAATTAGGCAGATATAATAAGTAGCCTTAACTAAAATCAGCAATAAGTGCCCTAGTAAAGGATAATAAAAGCGAGCCAGCTATACCTAGAAAGTTAAACAGTTACAAGGCTAACCTAAATAGACATAGGAAGCGCCCTTAACCAGAATTAGCGGCAGGCACCCTTATAGAAAGTAGTAATAACAAGCCAGTTATATATAGAAGGTAATTAGTAAAGGGAAGATATAACCCATCTGCCTATAAGCCCATATTAATAAGTAACAGCGGTACTAAAGAAATCGCCACAGATAACGGCAAATCGCCGCAACCTATTACCAAACCTATAGGTACACACCAGCCTAACAATATAATAGACAACCCTACTACCACATCACTAACTATTAATACCCCTTAAGATATTACCGCAGAGGACAGCAAATTGCCGCAACATACCAGTGGATATAATAATCAGTTCCTATATTATACTAACTCCAAGGATACAGAGAGTGGAGATAAAGACAAGGATTTAGTTAATAACAGCAACTAAAATAAGGATTTAGTTAATAATAATAACCAAGACAAGGATTCAGTTAATAATAACAACTAAGATATAGACGCAGAGGAAGAACTTAACTAGCAAAATTTCCTAGCCTAGCTCTATAAGGCCAGGAAGGACAACCTAGACAGTATACTAGCACATATAACAGAGGCGGATTTTCTACTTACTCTAGAGTATTTCCCACTTATTTTATTAAAAGCACTCTCTAAGACCACCCTAATTAAACTCCCTAATTAGGGCCTCATATTAGGCTTCAAATTCAGCCTATACTAAGTGGTATATATAGCTTGGGCATTTAAGCAAGAGAGGATAATTAAAGGAGGCAATATCTATACAGACAAACCCAGCGCAGGTAAGACTGTATAAATAATCACTTAATAGCTAATAAACTACTTTTATTATTAGAACGTAATGGACGTTTAAGAGGCTTAAGCTATTAAGGACATAACCCACTACCTACCTAAGATGCATCTACTAGATACAAAATGCCCACAGGCAGTAAAGTAGCCAATTATATACTACTATAAAGACAACTCTAAGAAGCTGTACCCTATAGACCCACAGCAAGGCTGCTTAGTTATCCTTACGCCAAACCTAGGCCTATCAGGATTCCTAAAGGACATAAGTATAATGTTATAAGACGGCGCGATTATAAAGCGCCCTAACCCGCCCTAGATTACAATTCTTGCCCCTAGCTATAATAAAGTTAAGATATTTAGTAAACTAAAAAAGGACAAATAGCCACAAATCTGCAAGGCTCTTAAGTGGACCAATAAGGAATAATAGGAGAATGATAACAACATATATACGGTTAGTAAGACTTTGCTACTACACCTATAGGGTAAAGCTAGGTTTAAGAACAATTATTACCCTGCCCCTAATATAACAGAACTATTAGCGCTAAAATACTTAACCCAATTCCTTCTAATTACTATATAAAATTGTATTACCATACAACTAATATATAAGTTTATCACTATATAAACCAGTATATAAAAACACCCAACTAGCTAATCCCCCAAAACGTATTAGGTATTAAAGAGTGCAATATAGGTTAGGTATATCCTCTGGGATAAATGCCACCTAAACGCGACTAGTAGAGTCTTAATATCATTTATTTAGAATATAGTTAAGGAGTACCGCATTACATATAATCGCAGCCCCACTATATAGGGTATATCTAGTACGCCTAATAATAGGAACCTAATGCAACCAATACAGTTTATTATAGTAGGATTAAAGAGGCCTAAGTAGGAAGAAGCAAATAAGCTAAAGGGAACAGAGTTTAAAGTACTACTTAAACTTAAAGAAGAAAACATCTAGCTAAAGAAAAAGGAATTTAACCATCTCTATAAGGATACAAAGACTAACCCAGCTAGAGCAGTAGTAGATAGGAAATTCGGCAAACTAGCTACATTTTTCCGTATAGTCATTCCAACATTTTAGATACGTAGAGGGGAGTTAATACTCTAGTTTAACTAGCAAAAGCTCATCCTAAAGAACAGCTATCTTAAATTAGTTACATTATAGGCCGACCCTAACAATACCAAGGCGGCTATAATTACAGCTATAAAGGACCAAGTAAAAATAGAGTAAAGGCGCCAATATAAGGAACTTCTAGCTATATAGAAGGAAGATAGTAGTGATCTAAATACTAAACCTAAGATACCGCAACTTACCTAAGCCAAGTTATATACTAACGCGAAAACGGTAGTAAGCGTAGCCTAGGTTGTCCAATACTAGGACCAGTAAGCCCCTATTATAATTAAATCCAACAATAAACACCTAAAAACTTAGAGTTGCACACTTAAGGACCTAATTATCGCTAAGTAAACTACTAACCCGCTTAGTAAGGAGTTCACTAATATACTTAACCACTATTTTTAACAGAATGCAAAGTTCTTTAAAGCTAAAAAAATCTGCGATTACGTTTATGTCGAAAAACGGACAGACGGTTTAGTATGTAAGATTGTCATTACCACTTATTTACCTCTTACACTAGCTTGTTGGTTTAATAGGCTATATAAAGAATACAGCAAAGACAAGGTGCTCTACTATGCAGCTAGTATATCTAATATTAAAAAGGCCAAGGCTAGGCAAACCTTTAACACTAATAATTCTAAGTAGATCCTACTTTGCACCTTTATATTAATTAGGCTGTCCATTAACCTATAGCGCGCAAATTACACTATTATAGTTAAGCTAAGCTATAAGCTCTCAGAGGTAAAGCAACTATTTACTTAGATAGATTAACAAGGACAAACTAAGCCCGTCTACTATAGTACTATTATAGCTAATCAGAAGTTAAGTATTAAGCAAAAAATGTTAAAGTTAACTAAATTTATATTATTACTGCAGAAGTCGGTGTATAAGGAGAAGGCTAGTTCAAGCTTAAAAGTAGGTTAAGATAAAAAAGATACCAAAACTATCTAATACTGGTAACGATTATAAGAGTATAATGCAACTATAGATAGTTCTAAACATTATATATAGCTATTATATGGCGAAACCTATTACAATTGTATAGTGGCATATATATAGGCTAAGGGACATGTCTTCCAGTAACTTATAGGTAGTAGCGTAGCATATATAATAGCATTAAGAAAAAATTTACCAGCATTTTTACAGCATTTGGCAGCATATTGCAGCTAAATACATATTTTATAATATGTAGTGTATAGTATTGACTAAGGTGCGGCTAAATGAAAAATTATTAAAATTATACTTTTATGCATGCTTACTAATATTAAGAAAGTATATATAAAATATAAAATATATTAATTT